>OJSK01002641.1_pt1 | contig 9711 bp, 9 predicted proteins | sample 1599461 | NCBI WGS metagenome assembly OJSK01 (sample SAMN04168658, study PRJEB22393) | human gut metagenome | biome: human gut microbiome; feature: stool | host: Homo sapiens | collected 2014-03-24 | reverse complement strand
CAGCCGCCGAAGCGGTGCTTAAGCCGCTAGGCGGGAATTGTGCGGTGTTGCCTTTGATCTGGTCCGCAGGGCTACGGGTTGTGCCTGTGAACAATGCGATACAGATATTATTATATACCATCCCGGCAGTTTTGAAAATAGCCCTGCCGGGAAAAGCTGCCCCCGCCAGGAGAATCTTTTGTGAACTTTTGGCGGTAGCGGCAGCTATGATCGTTGTTCTTTTATTTTATATATAAGAAAAGAGGAAAACAAATGCTTGAATACCGTGCTGAAGGACTTTGCCGCAACGCTTCCCACCTGCGGCGGGAAGAGCTGGATCATTGCATTGCCGCCGGGGAGGTGCTGCAAAGCACAGCCCTTGCCTTTGATACCAACCGCCGCCTGCGCTTTGAGCTGTGCGGGCACCATGCGTATATGCCGTTTGAAGAATGTCTGGACACTGCCCCCGGTGAGACAGTCAAAGAGATCGCTGTGCTGACCCGCGTGGGGCGGCCGACCTGTTTTGTGGTCCAGGGTACGACGCAGGATGAAAGCGGCGAGGCCGTTTATCTGCTTTCCCGCGCGGCGGCGCAGCGGGCCTGCCGGGAGCAGTACCTGGACCAGCTGGAAAACGGCAGCGTGATTCCCTGCACGGTAACACACATTGAAAACTTTGGCGCGTTCTGCGATGTCGGGTGCGGCATTTCAGCACTGCTGCCAATCGACTGCCTTTCAGTTTCGCGGATTGCTTCCCCGGCTGACCGTGTAACGGTGGGCCAGCAACTGCTGTGCGCCATCAAGAACCGGGATGAGCAGGACCGCATTGTGCTGACCCTGCGGGAGCTGCTTGGAACCTGGAGTGAGAACGCCGCCTGCTTTGCCGCCGGGGAGACCGTGGTGGGTATTGTGCGCAGTGTGGAAGATTACGGTGTGTTCATTGAGATTGCCCCCAACCTGGCCGGGCTGGCGGAGCCGGATACGGCACTGCACCCCGGCCAGACGGTGAGCGTGTATATTAAAAGCATTCTGCCGGATAAAATGAAGATCAAGCTGGTGGTGGTGAACAAGAACCTGAACCAGAAAATGCGGTTTGAGCCACACTATTTTGTGACCCGTGGGCGGCTGGACCGGTGGATCTACTCCACCCCGCAAAGCCGCAAGCAGATCGAAACGGTGTTTTGAAGCCGGCTTAAGCGGGCAAGAATTTTGCGCTTGTAAGTTTTTTGAAACTCCTGTATAATAATTACAAAGTAAAGTTTGAGGGCACGGTGCTGCCTGTGCCCCCTGTTCAGGAAGTGAGACCATGGCAGAAGCATTTACCGCCGGTGTAAAGATGGGCGGCTTGACCAATGATACCGAGATTCGTATTTTGCTGTGCTACCTGATTAAAAGCGTGGGGCCTGTGACCCGTGAAGCCATGGAGGCTGCGCTTTTGCAGGAAGAGCTGGTCAATTATTTTGAATTTGTTGGCGCGCTGAACGACCTTGTGGCCCAGGGGCTGGCCATTGAGGGAACCAACGGCTACACCATTACCGAAAAAGGTACCACAGTGGCTCAGACTCTCTCGGAAGATTTGCCCCGCAGCGTGCGGGAAAGTGCGATTCTGGCAGTTATCCGCATCCAGAGCTGGGTGCACAAGGCGGCTCAGAATCATGCCGACATTGAAAAAGACGGTGACCGTTACCGCGTAACCTGCACCATTCAGGATAAAAACCAGCAGCACGGCGCATTCACCCTGCAGGTGACGATGCCGGACGCCATGACCGCTGAACAGGTGCGCGACCATTTTGTAGCCTGCGGGAGCGAAATTTACAACAAAGTGCTGAATCTGTTGACCCAGCCACTGAGCGATGAACAGCGCCCGCCGGAGGGAGTACGGTAAAATTATATCGGCACTCCCCTGCCGTATATGATAATGGCAGTACGGATAGCCAAGTTACCATCTTATCATCATTGCATACCATCAGATAAACAAAAAACAGCCCCGGCTATTTCCTGAATGCAATCAGGTAAAAGCCGGGGCTGTTTTGTCAGTTTCTGTTCATTGCAGGGGCGTATCTTATGCTATGGTTATTCGCAGCCAAGGTAAGCCTTGCGCACTTCGATGTTATTGGCAAGCTCGGTGGCTTCGCCCTCCATCTTGATGGTGCCGGTTTCCAGAACATAGGCACGGTTGGCAATATCCAGTGCCATCTTCGCGTTCTGTTCCACCAGCAGCACAGTAACGCCCTGGCGGTTAATGTCGCGGATGATCTTAAAGATTTCCTTGACCAGCAGCGGAGAAAGACCCATGGAGGGTTCATCCAGCAGCAGGATCTTAGGTTTGCACATCAGAGCGCGGCCCACGGCCAGCATCTGCTGTTCGCCGCCGGAAAGAGTTCCGGCGGGCTGGTTGCGGCGCTCTTTCAGGCGGGGCAGCAGGTCAAACACCATGTCGTAATCGCTCTGGATGGCATCCTTACCATCGTGGCGGGTATAAGCACCCATGGAAAGGTTCTGCTGCACAGTCAGGCCGCTGAATACACGGCGGCCCTCCGGCACCTGGGCCAGACCAAGGCGGACGATTTTGTGGGCTTCCATCTTGCTGATCAGGTTGCCGTCATAGGTGATCTCGCCGCTGGTCAGCTTGAGCAGGCCGGAAATGGCGTGCATGGTGGTGGTTTTGCCAGCACCGTTTGCACCGATCAGCGTAACGATCTCGCCTTCGTCCACATGGAACGAAACATCCTTGATGGCGTGGATGGAACCGTAATAAACATTGATATTTTTAACCGAAAGCAGCTCACCCATTAGTCGTCACCTCCCAGATAGGCCGCAATGACCTTGGGGTTATTGCGGATGGTTTTGCCGTCGCCGCGGGCAATCACACGGCCATAGTCCAGCACGGTGATCTTCTCACAGATACCCATAACGAAGTTCATATCATGCTCGATGAGCAGGATGGCCACGCCGAACTGGTCACGCACGCTGTGGATGGTGTTCATCAGTTCTTCGGTTTCGTTGGGGTTCATACCGGCTGCGGGCTCGTCCAGCAGCAGCAGTTTCGGGTTGGTAGCCAGGGCGCGGGCAATTTCCAGCTTGCGCTGTTTGCCGTAGGGCAGTTGGCTGGCTTTATAGTTAGCCTCCGCATCCAGGTCAAAAATTTTCAGCAGCTTCATAGCACGGCGGTCCATCTCGTGCTCTTTCTCACGGAAAGACGGCAAGCGCAGGATACCGGTCCACATGCCGTAAACAACCTGGTTGTGCAGGCCGACCTTGACGTTATCCAGAACTGTCATATCATTAAACAGGCGGATGTTCTGGAACGTGCGGGCAATGCCCGCCTTGCTGATGGCTTCCGGAGTGGCACCGGTAATATCGTTGCCATCCAGCACAATGTTGCCCTCGGTGGGCTTATACACACCGGTCAGCATATTGAACACGGTGGTTTTGCCCGCGCCGTTGGGGCCGATCAGGCCATACAGATGGCCTTTTTCGATTTTAAGGTCCAGCTGCGAAACGGCTTGCAGGCCGCCGAACGCAATGCCAAGGTTACTGACTTCCAGCAGTGCCATTTATGCCGCCTCCTTTTTGCTTTTATCCTTTAGGAATTTGTTCAGCTTCAAAATCGGGAATTTCTCGGTGATTTTTTCAGCCACTTCTTTGCGCCATGCCACCAGCTTGGGGCTGCGGGTAAAGATCATCATGACAATCAGAACGATAGCATAGATCAGCATGCGGTAATCGTTCAGGCCGCGCAGCATTTCGGGCAGAACGGTCAGGAGGGCCGCTGCAATCACGGAGCCGCGGATGCTGCCGATGCCGCCCAGAACCACGAAGACCAGAATGTTGATGGAGGTGTTGTAATCAAACTTTTTGGCAACCAAAGAAGAATAGTTCAAGCTGTACAGCACGCCTGCCATGCCGGCAAACACGGAGGACAGTACAAAAGCCATCAGCTTATAGCGGGTGATATTGATGCCGATACTCTTGGCAGCAATCTCATTATCGCGGATAGCGGAGATAGCGCGGCCAGCGCGGGAGCGGATCAGGTTGAGCACAACCACCAGCGTGATAAGCACCAGAATAATGCCCATGGTAAAGGTGGAAGTCTTTTTGATGCCGGTAATGCCCATGGCGCCGTTGATCAGGATCTTGCCATCCTCGGCCATGTTCATCGAAGCGGCATCTTTAAGGGAGAAATGCAGGCCGCTGTCGTCCACGCCCAGGTAAACGGCGTTCATAATATTTTTGATGATCTCGCCAAATGCCAGGGTAACGATGGCCAGATAGTCGCCGGACAGGCGCAGAACGGGAACACCAACGATGACGCCGAAGATGCCGGCCATAGCGCCGCCCACAACAAAGGCCAGGATCAACGCCAGCCAGTGCGGAGCCACATCATACAGGCTGACCCAGACCAGCGTGCCGGAAAACGCGCCAACGCTCATAAAACCGGCATGACCGAGGCTCAGCTCACCCAAAAAGCCGACAACGAGGTTCAGCGAAACAGCCATGACCACATAAGCGCAGATGGGCACCAGCTGGCCGGAGAAAGAGTTGGTCAGCACACCGGCGGCTGCCAGCAGCTGAACGATAATGTAAAACCCAATGACGATGCTAAAGGTGATAAAATTACTTTTGGTGCTTTTTTTCACTTGGTTCCATTTTGTTAATGCCATGATCCTCACCTTACACTTTCACGTTGACCTTTTTGCCGAGCAGGCCGGTAGGCTTGACGATCAGCACAACGATCAGAACAACAAACACGATGGCATCGGACAGCTGGGTGGAGATGTAAGCCTTGCTGAGGTTTTCGATGATACCCAGCAGGATACCGCCCAGGAAAGCACCGGGGATGGAGCCGATGCCGCCAAAAACCGCTGCCACGAACGCCTTGATGCCGGGCATTGCGCCGGTGGTGGGCATCAAAGTCGGGTAAGAGGAACACATCAGGGCACCGGCAACTGCGGCCAGCGCAGAACCAATGGCGAAAGTCAGAGAAATCGTGGAATTGACGTTAATGCCCATCAGCTGGGCAGCACCGCGGTCCTCGGACACAGCCAGCATAGCGTGACCGGCGGAAGTGTGGTTGATGAACAGGGTGAGCACAACCATGATGAGGATGCAGGCCAGGATGGTGACCAGCGTTTCGGCTGAGATGGTCAGCTGGCCGTCAAACAATTTAATGGGCTGCAGGCTGACAACGGACTTGAAGTTCTTGGGGTTGGAAGTCCACAGCAGCTGGGCCACCTGCTGCAGCAGATAGGAAACGCCGATGGCTGTGATCAGAACAGCCAGGGACGGGGCTTCACGCAGGGGGCGGTAGGCCACACGCTCCATGGTAATGCCCAGAATGGTGCACACCACCATGGACAACAGCACCGACACAATGGGGTTGAGCCCGAACGAGCCGAATGCGAAAAAGATCACATAGCTGCCAATCATGATGACATCGCCATGGGCGAAGTTCAGCATTTTGGCAATACCATAAACCATGGTATACCCCAATGCGATCAGCGCGTACACACTGCCCAAGCTGATGCCATTGATCAGATAGGATAGAAATTGCATTGTGCAGAACACCTCACTCTATTTTTTCCCTTGTTCTTCCACACCAAGGCGGCGCACACCACCTGATTATTGCACAGCGGAAAAACAAAATATGTATATAATATTAACACATCTGTCCGCACAGTACAATGCCTTAAAGCGCAAAAGATACGTATTTTTGGCTAAAACATGCACTTTCTGTCACTTTTTTCTCTGCGCGTAACAAAATGGGGGCTGCTGACATGGTAAATCAGCAGCCCCCATTGGCCAAAACTCAATTTTGCATGCTTTTCAGCACGCGGTCCCCTGCTTTTGTGCAGAGATTACATAGCGGCGTAAGCGCCATCCTTGATCACAACAGCCTTAGGATCCTTGGAAACAGCACCGGAAGCATCCCAGGTCATGCCGGTACCAGTCAAGCCGTCAAAGGTCATGCTGGTGTAACCGGTCTTCAGCTGCTCGCAGATCTCGCTGGCATCCATATCGCCGGTGATGCCGGTTTCCAGAACTGCCTGGTACATGCTGTAGATAACGTCGTATGCGTCAGCAGCGAACTGGTTCGGGGTTTCGCCGTAAGCGGCAACGTAAGCGGAAACAAATGCCTGGGTCTTTTCATCCTGAGCGTCAGCAGCGAACGGAGTCAGCAGCATCAGGCCCTCAGCCAGGGAGGTATCAAAGCCCTCAACATCCAGGATGCCATCCATGCCATCGCAGCCGAAGAAGATGGGCTCATAGCCAGTCTTGTTGGCGGTGGTCAGGATCTGAGAAGCCTCGGTGTAGTAGATGGGCAGGAACACCAGCTCAGCGCCAGCTTCTTGGCACTTGGCAACCTGGGTGGACAGGTCGCTCTTGTTGTCGCTGGTGAAAGCTTCAGCAGTGACGATCTCAAGGCCCTTGCTCTCAGCTTCGGTCTTGAACTTGGCGTAAATGCCGGAAGAGTAAGCGTCAGAAGAGTCATAGATGACGCCGATCTTGGTAGCCAGAGCGTTCTCGGCAATGTAGTCAGCGGATGCAACACCCTGGTTGGGGTCGGTGAAGCAGATCTGGAAGACATTGTCACCGGTTTCGATAACGGTCTGTGCAGAGGCAGAAGGGGTCAGAACGAACATGTTATCGTTGACGCTCTCAGCAGCAACTGCCAGGGTCGGGGTGGTAGTAACGGGGCCAGCCAGAACCTGCATGCCCCAGTCTTTCAGGGAGTTGTAAGCGTTGACGCTCTTTTCAGCATCGTGCTCATCGTCCTCGAACTTCCAGTCAAAAACATCGCTGCCGTTTGCGGCGTTGATCTCTTTGACAGCCAGTTCTTCGGCGTTCTTAACAGCATTGCCGTAAGTTGCAGCAGCGCCGGTGATGGGGCCAATGCCGCCAACCTTGATGGGGGTGCCGGTGTAGGAGCCGGAAGCAGCGGACTCGCCGGAAGCGACGGTGCTGGAAGTCTCGGAAGAGACAGCGGAAGTAGCTTCGGAAGTAGCGGTGGAACCGCAGGCGGCCAGGCTGACAGCCATGGAAGCAGCCAGCATTGCACTGATGACCTTTTTGTTCATTGTTATTCCCTCCTAATAATTTACAGCCTCCGGCGGGCAAACGCCTGCCGGAACGGGTTGCACAGCCCATAACTGTAATTTAAATTAAAGTATACCGCCAAGTTGGCAAATCTTCAATACGGAATATCGGCATAAATTGCAGATGAAATCCAAAGCCTTTGTGGCGGTTTTGCACAAAGTTTGGTTACAAAATATTATCAAACTACCATATTGACAAAGTTTGTAAAAAAAAATGAAAAACCTGATTTTAAGGGTTGAAAAACGCGGCGGAATTAGGCATAATAGTTGGTAAACATGAAAGGGGTATCTTAAGATGAAGCTTTTGGAAGACCGCATTCTGCGCGATGGGCAGGTCCGCCCGGGCAATGTGCTGAAAGTTGACTGCTTTTTGAACCACCAGCTGGATGTTGACCTGCTGGATAAAATCGGCGAGGAGTTTTACCGCATTTTTAAGGATGACGGAGTAAACAAGATCCTGACTATTGAGGCATCCGGCATTGCGATTGCCTGCATGACGGCCCGCCACTTTGATGTGCCCGTGGTGTTTGCCAAAAAGGCCAAAAGCAAAAACATTGATGGCGATGTGTACACTTCCACGGTACATTCTTATACTTACGGCAAAGATTACAATATCACCTTGGCCCAGAAGTTCCTTGGCCCCAATGACCGTGTGCTGATTCTGGATGACTTTTTGGCAAACGGCAAGGCCATGCGCGGTCTGTTGGATGTCTGCCAGCAGGCCGGAGCCAGTGTGGCGGGTATCGGCATCTGCATTGAAAAAGGCTTCCAGCCGGGCGGCGACGAGCTGCGCCGCGAGGGTTACAAACTGGCCAGCCTGGCCATTGTGGACGAAATGGGCGATAACGGCAGCCTGAAGTTCCGCGAGACGGAGTATTAAGAGAGATTGCTTGGTTTCGTATAATTGGGACGATCCGATATTTATCATCTGCATTAACGATTAAAAAAGCGGCGTGATTGGGTTCATGCCGCTTTTTGTTTATGCTTTTATTGGGGAGGATGATAAATCGTTCGGGTTCTTCCTCGGCGCAATGAGGGCATCGCACCTTACAGACATCTTGCGGGGCACAGCGAACAATAACACGCTTTACATCGTATGGATATACAGCCGCGAGGGCTCTTCCTCGCCATCGCCCTGCACCATGCAGTAAAACTGCCAGCCGTAACGCTCATAAAACGAGGTGTGGTCAGTAACAAGGTTAAAGTGCGCGCCGCATCCATGCCGTTGGCTACTAACGTTACGCCGCATTCCGGCGCGGGACAGCGTGCTGCATGTGGCATTTGGTCGTGTGTCCCCTGGTACCAACCGCGGTATTACGGTAAGTTTTGCCTGCTGCAGGCATGGAAAAAGACAAAAAGAATGCCAAGGACACTTCACTTTTTGAATCGCTCAAAAAAGCAAAGCTCCCCTGGCCGGTTGCACCACTATATGGTATAACTCTGGATTGTAAAGTGGTTTATGTGTAAGAAATCGGCAAAGCCATCACATCATTTTGCCATAATCAAAATCATTCTGCTTTACCCCCACGGAATTACAGTTTAACCCGGACAAATTCATGGTGGATGGCGGGCAAAATGGTTTCCACCAGGTCTTTTGTGCGCAGGCGCAGGCTGGAAGTATTGATGCAGGGGTGGCAGCCCACATATTCACTGTTCAGCACATCTTCATCGATCAAAAGCTGCACATGGTTTTCGGTATCGTTCATCAGGCCCAGCACACTGACCGAGCCGGGAGTAATATCAAGGAACTTTTCCATATATTCCGGTTTGGCAAAAGATAATCTGGCGGAATGGATCTGCGCAGAGAGATCTTTTGTCTTAAACGGTTTATCACCAGGCATCAGAAGAAGATAAAAATCCGTCTCCTGACGATTGCACAGGAACAGATTTTTGCAGATCGTGGTGTTGTCGCCAAGGGCGTGGTCAATTTCTTCGCAGGCTTCCATAGTCATAGCAGCCTCATGGTCAATACGCTGATATTGAACTCCAAGTTTGTCTAAAAAATCATAGACACGGATTTCTTTGTCCAGACGATTATCTGTATTCTCAGGTCTTCCCTTTTGTAATTCCATTTCGTGGTGCTCCTTTATTTTTTATTGATGAAAGTGTAATCCTTTTGTATGCGGATTGTCAACAAAAGGGCAGATATCCAGAATATTTTTCTGGTATCCTGTACATTCTACCACCTCCGCGGAATAGATCACTAGCACTCCAGCTCTCCCCACCTTATGATACCAACCGGTCTATCCGCAGCAGGAATATCATGTGATGCTCCATAGTACCCGCTATATATCCGCTGAAACAACATCTCATCCAACTGCATCTACTGCCAGCATCCCTGCATCCTGACATGGATTATTCCCCCATCCTATCCACAATGCTGTAGATACTTACATAGAAAGCCTCCATGGGGATAAAATGGTACTCACAGCAATGGAACTGCCGGATATCAAAGAGTTTAACAAAATCGGCTATTCAATAGCCGTAGTAGTTTATATACATAAGTTTATGCGCCCTTTCTTATCGACCTCTGCCGCATCTATAAGATACAACCAATCTAAACATAACAAAACATGGGACATATTGGAAAGGAATTCTGTTTTCGCACGATTTGCATTTTCTGCGGACCGGTAAGCCT
>OJSK01002629.1_pt1 | contig 9748 bp, 4 predicted proteins | sample 1599461 | NCBI WGS metagenome assembly OJSK01 (sample SAMN04168658, study PRJEB22393) | human gut metagenome | biome: human gut microbiome; feature: stool | host: Homo sapiens | collected 2014-03-24 | reverse complement strand
TTCCCTAACTTCAACGAAAAGATCGATCGTCAGCTGTGTGCCTGCATCTTCGAACCCGAAGACGAAACTGCCGAAGGCGCTGAAATCGAAACCCTGAAACCTTACCGCGGACCGGCTGCATTCGAGGCGATGCGCCTGCAAACCGATGCTTTCTCGGCTAAAAACGGTCGTCCGGTTGTCTATATGTTTCCGATGGGTAATCTGGCTATGCGTAAAGCACGGGCTCAGTTTGCATGTAACTTCTTCGCTTGTGCCGGATCTGAAGTAAAAGATAACAATGGCTTCAAGACGGTCGATGAAGGGGTTCAGGCATGTCTGGATAATAAAGCCGCTATCGTTGTGCTGTGTAGCTCCGACGATGAATATGCCGGATTTGCACCCGAAGCTTTCGAAAAACTGAAAGACAAAGCTATCGTTGTAGTTGCGGGTAATCCTGAAAGCCGTCCCGAACTGGAAGCCAAAGGATTGTCGAACTACATCCACGTGAAGAACAATGTACTGGAAGAACTGAAAGGCTACCAGGTAAAATTAGGTATTAAATAAAGTAACGGGTAACTCTGTAACTTTTTAACTATTGAAACATGAAACCGAATTTTAAAGATATAAATATTAAAGCGTCTGAAAAGGCTTCCATGAGCGCCGCTGAATGGGAAAAAGCCAACCACATCGCTAAAAACTGGACGACCCCTGAGTTGATTCCGGTGAAACCGGTATATACTGCCGATGATTTGAAAGGTATGGAACATCTGGATTATGTTGCCGGAATTCCGCCTTATCTCCGTGGACCGTATTCTGCCATGTACCCTTTGCGTCCCTGGACGATCCGTCAGTATGCCGGATTCTCTACAGCTGAAGAATCAAATGCATTCTACCGTCGTAATCTGGCTTCCGGACAGAAAGGTTTGTCTGTAGCCTTCGACTTGGCTACACATCGCGGCTACGACCCTGACCATGAACGTGTGGTAGGTGATGTGGGCAAGGCCGGTGTATCTATCTGCTCACTGGAGAATATGAAGGTTCTTTTCGATGGTATTCCTTTGAACAAGATGTCTGTGTCCATGACTATGAATGGTGCTGTTCTTCCAATTCTGGCATTCTATATCAATGCCGGTCTGGAACAAGGTGCTAAATTGGAAGAAATGGCAGGTACTATCCAGAATGACATCCTGAAAGAATTCATGGTGCGTAATACTTATATTTATCCGCCTGCATTCTCCATGAAGATCATATCCGATATTTTCGAATATACTTCTCAGAAGATGCCGAAGTTCAACTCTATCTCTATCTCCGGTTACCACATGCAGGAAGCGGGAGCTACGGCAGACATTGAGTTGGCTTATACGTTGGCCGACGGTCTTGAATACCTTCGTGCCGGTGTTGCCGCAGGCATAGATATCGATGCTTTTGCTCCGCGTTTGTCTTTCTTCTGGGCTATCGGTACCAATCACTTTATGGAAATTGCCAAGATGCGTGCGGCTCGTATGCTTTGGGCAAAGATCGTGAAACAGTTCAATCCGAAGAATCCGAAATCACTGGCTTTGCGTACGCACTCCCAGACTTCCGGTTGGTCGTTGACTGAACAAGATCCGTTCAATAATGTAGGCCGTACTTGTATCGAGGCTATGGCTGCAGCTTTGGGACATACCCAGTCTCTGCATACCAATGCTCTTGATGAGGCTATCGCATTGCCGACAGACTTCTCTGCCCGTATTGCCCGTAATACTCAGATTTATATCCAGGAAGAAACTTATATCTGTAAGAACGTTGACCCATGGGGAGGTTCTTATTATGTAGAGTCTCTGACAAACGAACTGGCTCACAAGGCTTGGGAGCTTATTCAGGAAGTAGAAAAACTGGGTGGTATGGCAAAGGCTATCGAAACCGGTATTCCTAAGATGCGTATCGAAGAAGCTGCTGCGCGTACACAGGCTCGTATCGACTCCGGTTCTCAGACTATCGTTGGTGTGAATAAATATCGTCTGGAGAAAGAAGCTCCGATTGATATCCTCGAAATCGACAATACGGCTGTTCGTCTGGAACAGATTGAAAACCTGAAACGCTTGAAAGAAGGAAGAAACGAGGCTGAAGTACAGAAAGCATTGGAAGCTATTACCAAATGCGTGGAAACCAAGGAAGGCAATTTACTGGAACTGGCAGTAGAAGCTGCCCGTGTTCGCGCTACATTGGGAGAAATCTCATATGCTTGCGAAAAGATTGTAGGACGTTATAAAGCAGTAATCAGAACTATATCAGGCGTGTATTCATCAGAAAGTAAGAATGACAGCGACTTCAAGCGTGCTTGCGAATTGGCCGAGAAGTTTGCGAAGAAAGAGGGACGTCAGCCCCGTATTATGGTTGCCAAAATGGGTCAGGACGGTCACGACCGTGGCGCTAAAGTAGTTGCGACCGGATATGCCGACTGTGGTTTCGACGTGGATATGGGACCGTTGTTCCAGACTCCTGCCGAAGCTGCTCGTGACGCAGTTGAAAACGACGTTCATGTAGTAGGTGTTTCTTCATTGGCTGCCGGACACAAGACGTTGGTTCCGCAGATCATTGACGAACTGAAGAAGCTGGGCCGTGAGGATATCATCGTAATTGCAGGTGGAGTGATTCCTGCACAGGACTATGATTTCTTGTATAAAGCCGGTGTGGCTGCTATCTTTGGTCCCGGAACTCCGGTTGCCAAAGCTGCTTGTCAGATTCTGGAAATCTTGATGGACGAAGAATAAATCTTTATTCATATAATTTTAGAGGGGCAGGGTATTGTATTAATATCCTGCCTCTCGCATTTTAAGTATATAGAGATAAAATTAGTTGATTTTTAATGTCATATTAATCTTTTCTTTAATCACTCCGGTGGATATTTGCGACATCATTTCTTTGATATCCGTAATCTAATAATTGATGTAGCATGAAAAAATTATTACTTCTTTTTATCTCAGCTTTATTAGCTGTAAGTGTGCAGGCACAATCGAGTGATAAGCCTGGTAACTGGAAACTGATTGTGTCGGATGAATATCCGGCGGATGACATCGGTGTGGCAACGTATGACGTTGTAGCTGACTTTGGAGCAGATCCTACCGGAGTGAAAGACTCGTGGAGTATTTTCCAAACAGCACTTAATAAACTAGGTGAGAACAGGCGTGGCGGTGTGCTTTTTGCTCCTGCCGGCCGTTACCGTATTACCGGGAAACTTTATATTCCTACAGGTGTGACGCTGCGTGGCGAATGGAAACGGCCGACCAAAGGAGTAGCCATACAGGGAACCATTCTGATGGTAGACAATGCCGGGGGAGATGAACTTGAGTCGAAATCTTTCATCACCATGGAGCCTTCCACTGCCTTGACCTATCTTTCCATTTGGTACCCACATCAGGATCCGGATCATATAAAGCCCTATCCGCCGACAGTGCTTTATGGCCGTGATGGTGTGTGGGGTAATGAATATTGTAATGTCCGTCATGTAACATTGGTAAATTCTTACAGCGGCATTATCCTTTCCAGAAAGAACGGTGGCGGTTGCCCTAATATCTATGATGTATATGGAACCCCACTGAGCCGTGGTATTGAGATTGATAACATAGCTGACGTCGGTCGTTTTGAGCAGATATACTTTTCTCCTGATTATTGGGCAGGTTCAGGGCTTGAAGGGGCACCGAAAGCAGGTTCCGCTTTCACAGATTGGATCTATCAAAATGGGGTAGGTATAACAATGCGTCGTAATGACTGGTCTTACACCTGTTTCGTCGATGTCGAAGGATATAATTGTGGTTTTAAGACCGGAAATAGCATGTCCGGTGACGGCAATCCGAACGGTCATAATTACAGCTTCCATCTGAAAGACTGCCAGACTGGTATTCATGTTGATGGTAGTTCTTCCTCCGGCATTATGTTTACTCGCGTAGAGATGGAGAATTGTGAAAATGGTATCGTTGTATCTTCTGCCGACGGACCTGTTCAGCTTTACGGATGTGAAATATCCGCTCGTGAGAATGCTGTACTTATGGAATCCGGTTCTTCTTCTCGCTTGATGATGGAGCAATGTACTGTAAAAGGGGGCGGTGAATAGTATGTCAGGTGATTTTGTCGCTTCGGATTGTGACTTCAATAATACTACTCCGCAAGTTTTCATAGGTTCGGATGCACGTTGCATTCTTAAGGGTAACCGCTTCGCAAAGAAAGCAGATGTTCAAAACAATTCGCTGTTTGAATGTCATATAGATCACACAGCTCTGACAGAGAGGAGCAAGCTGCCGGAATTTCCTGACTTGCGTGTGCCTGAAACAAAACCTGCCCGTGTGGTGCTTTATAATGTCCTCGATTTCGGTATTGAACCTTTCGTTGTGCCTTTCAATTCTTCTACGAATACGCAGAGTATCCAAAATGCGATCCGCAATGGCCTTAACAGTGCGAAGGATGCTACTGCAGCTATACAAAGTGCCCTGGATAAAGCCAAAGCTGATGGGGGTGGTATTGTCTATCTTCCCGGCGGGCGGTATAAGATGCTCGGGACTCTTACTGTGCCTACCGGAGTAGAACTACGTGGTGCAGCCGATTTCGGGAGTATTCCCCGTGGGCACGGAACCATTTTTGAGGTATATGCCGGTAAAGGACAGCCTTCTGGAGAATCATTCTTGAAACTTGAAGCCGGTAGTGGTGTTCGTGGAATATCCATTAATTATCCTGAACAACTCTCTTCCATGTTGCCTGCGATGGCACAGTATCCGTACACCATTCAGGGGAAGGGGAAAGATATCTATATTGTCAACGTCGGCATACGTGCAGCTTGGAACGGACTGGATTTGTTCAGTAACAAGTGCGATAACCACTATGTGGACTATCTGGCAGGACATGCTTTCAAGAATGTGATTCGTATAGGCGGAGGTTCGCAAGGCGGTATGGTTAATAACATGCAGTTCAATACCATTGTCTATGCTTGTGGTGCTGAAACAAAATTTGGATCTTGGTCTAATAATGCCGATGCTGATAATGGCAAGGCATACGATCAGAATATGAAGGAACTTCGTTTTATTACGGTGGAAGACTGTACGGATGAGATTCTTTACAATGATTTCCATTACGGAGGATACGAGGGTATTGTGTTCGATAAGTCCGGTGCAGGCAGGGCTGCTTCTGGAAAGGCACTTGGGCTTGGTATAGACGGTTCGATGAATTCTGCCATGTTCAATGCGCTGGGCAGTGCAGGTTTTCCGCTGGTGAATACGCAGTTAGTTGCCCTTGAAGCAAAGAGTACTGCTTTTCCTGATACCCGTTACATTACTTTGGGTGAAACATTTACAGGAAATGCTGAGTTTTATGGCATAGACCTTTGGGGAGGACCCAAACATTCGACTGTTATTAATAATGGGAACTTGGTATTGAATCTGGCCAATTTTTCGACTACCGGTAACGTTTATCATTTCTATTTGCCTAAATCAACCGGAAAGGCCAGGATGCACAATGCAGTAGTAAATATGAAGTCTGACGCCAGTATTGCTAATTCAAGTCATGAGAAGCAGGCATTTGTCGGTGCCAGTGTCCTCGACGTAGAATCGTGGAGGATTAAGTTGATGGGTGAATGGGATTGCAATCTCACGCTTACCCCCGTTTTTGAGGCTACCGATGCCTTGTTGAGCCGTACTAAGTGGAGTATTACCGCCAATGTGAACAATGGAAACGCCCGTAATGCCATTGACAATAATGTATCCACGCGATGGGATACAGGACAGTCACAAAAAGCTGGTCAGATGGTTACTGTGAATATGAATGCAGCCAATAAGCTGAACAGAATAATTTTGGATTCTTCAAAAAGTCCCGGTGACGGTCCTGCCGGTTACGAACTGTATGTGAAGAATGGCGCTAACGCTGACTGGAAACTTGTAGCTGAAGGGAAAAACGGTACTTCCGTCCTGATTATCGGTTTCCCGGAAGAGACAGCAACACATTTCAAAATTATCCAGACCGGGACGAAGGGCGGATATTGGTCTATCCACGAGCTCTATGCGGCATTGGTGGACGATACTCCTACAAGTATATCACCTGAGGTCATAGAATCAGCCGGAGAGATTTATTATTATGACGGTCGGTTGGCTTGGAGTGGATTGAAGAGCGATGTAGACAATCAAGTTGAAATCATTGATTTGTCGGGACGACGCATATTATCACAGCAAGTGAATACTAATTCCTTGCAATTATCCGGCATGCAAGGCGGGTTCTATATTGTGGTGGTCAGTGATGGCACGAATGTGTTGCGGAAGAAACTGTTCTTTAAAGATTGAGGATTTGGAGCTGGTTCTTTAAAGATGTTTTCTGTTAATGGTTTGTATATCAACATTTTGTATTTACATTCTATTTACGCTGTAGTGTAAAAGCGTTTACCGCAGGATGTAACGACCTTTACCGCCTATTGTAACGCTCTTTACCTCGGTATGTAACGACCTTTACCTCGGCGTGTAAATGGAGTTACCATTTGGGGTAAACCAAGTTACCGTGAAAAGAAACAGCCGTACCCTCGTTAGGTGAAAGTGATTCACCTGCTGGGGTACGGCTGTTCGTTTGTAAGATGTGGTTGCCCATCCGTTGTATGCCGGACGACAGTAGCCTTGCTACCAGTTGTATTCTTCTACATAGCTATCGAAATACTCTTCCTGTTGTAAGCCCAACTTCCTGGCCAGTGCCATCACTTTTTGTTGTTCGGCAGGCGAGAGTAAAGTTTCTCCTTTCCGTTTCTGATAATATCGTCTGATTCCCCAGTTGCCAATCAGCCCGTAGCGGAATGTTCCTGACGCACTGACAGCCAATGCTTCCGTGGTGCGGACAAAACCTTTGGCATAGCGCACTTTTTGGTTGGAACGGTAATATTCGCATTTCCCTGCCATGGCTTCAATTGTTTTCGGGTTCAGTGTAGGCGGAAAAGTAACGCTTGCCGGTGTATGAGTGTATGCAATCCGGCGTAGGCAAGTGTCGGCATGAGGGCAATCTGCTGCTGCGCACAGACCAAAGTTATGGGGAACTTTTGAATAATCGAATGATTCTTTTTCCATTGTGTTTTCTTTTAATTAGTAATCATCATGCAAAGGTACGATATTAATTTCTTTCCTTCTTCTCTTTTTTGTACCTTTGCTCCGCTAAAAGAATAATGAATGATAGTTTGTATTGCCGAAAAGCCCTCTGTGGCGCGTGATATAGCTGATGTATTAGGAGCGAAAGATAGAAGAGACGGCTATATCGAAGGAAACGGATACCAGGTGACCTGGACATTCGGTCACCTCTGTACACTCAAGGAACCGCACGAATATACCCCGAACTGGAAATCATGGAGCTTGGGAAGCTTGCCCATGATACCACCGCGTTTCGGAATAAAACTGATCAGTAACCCTACTTATGAAAAGCAATTCCATACGATAGAGACTCTTATGCAGAAAGCCGACATGATCATAAACTGTGGTGATGCCGGGCAGGAAGGAGAGTTAATTCAGCGTTGGGTGATGCAGAAAGCCGGTGCACGTTGTCCGGTAAAGCGTCTGTGGATTTCATCCTTGACGGAAGAAGCCATTCGGGAGGGTTTTGCCAAATTGAAAGATCAGAAAGAGTTCCAACCGCTTTATGAGGCAGGATTAAGTCGCGCAATAGGCGACTGGTTATTGGGAATGAATGCCACACGTCTTTATACTATGAAGTATGGGCAGAATAAGCAGGTACTTTCTATTGGTCGTGTGCAGACACCTACATTGGCACTGATTGTAAACCGACAGTTGGAAATAGAGAACTTTGTGCCCAAGCAATATTGGGAATTGAAGACAGTGTATCGGGATACGACATTCTCTGCTATCATCAGGAAGAGCGAAGAAGAATTGGTTCTGGAAGCTGAAAAGAACAAGGAGGCAATTGCTGCCGGGAAGAAACCCAAAAAGGAAGAAGAGAATAGAGGTATTGATCCTATTGCCAACCAGGAACAGGGTATGGCACTGCTGGAACAGATCAGGAATTCTCCTTTTATGATTACGGATGTAACCAAGAAGGAAGGAAAAGAAGCTCCCCCCCGTTTGTTTGACTTGACTTCCTTACAGGTGGAATGTAATAAGAAGTTTGCTTATTCTGCCGATGAGACATTGAAAATCATCCAGTCATTATATGAAAAGAAAGTGGCTACCTATCCTCGTGTAGATACCACCTTTCTGAGTGATGACATTTATCCGAAATGTCCGGGTATCTTGAAGGGTTTGCGTGATTATGCAACATTTACAACACCTTTGGATGGGACCACTTTATTGAAGTCAAAGAAGGTATTCGATAATTCAAAGGTAACAGATCACCATGCCATTATTCCTACCGGGCAATATTCGCAGAACCTGACAGACATGGAGCGCCGTGTATTCGACTTGATAGCCCGTCGATTCATAGCTGTATTCTATCCCGATTGTAGGTTCGCTACTACTACCGTACTGGGCGTAGTGGAAGAAATAGAATTCAAGACTACCGGAAAACAGATTTTGGAACCTGGTTGGAGAGTTATATTCGGAACTCCGGGTGCACAGTCACAGGAAGAAAAAGATCCGGGAGATGAAGAAAATGTATTGCCGGCTTTTGTGAAAGGTGAAAGTGGTCCTCATGTACCCGATTTATATGAGAAATGGACACAACCTCCCCGTCCTTATACTGAAGCTACTTTACTGCGTGCTATGGAAACAGCGGGTAAGTTGGTGGATAACGATGAATTGAGGGATGCATTGAAAGAGAATGGAATCGGTCGTCCGTCTACGCGTGCCGCTATTATTGAGACTTTATTTAAACGTAATTATATCCGCAAAGAGAAGAAGAACCTGATAGCTACACCTACAGGAGTCGAGCTTATCCAGATTATCCATGAAGAGTTATTGAAATCTGCCGAACTAACGGGTATTTGGGAAAAGAAACTTCGTGAGATTGAGAAAAAGACCTATGATGCTGCACAATTTCTTGAGGAATTGAAACAGATGGTTTCTGAGGTTGTGATGAGTGTGCTTTCAGATAATAGCAATCGTCATATTACTATTGTGCAGGCGGTGGAGGAAGTATCCAGTGGTAGTAAGAAGCGGGGTGGAAAGGCGGTAAAAGAGAAAGATGCTGCCAAGCCTAAACGCCAAAGTAAACCGCGCAAGAAGGTTGTGGAAACAAATGCTGCTGGCACTTCTCAAATACAATCTATTGAGGGACAAACTTGCCCATTGTGTGGCAAAGGAACCATAATCAAGGGGAAAACGGCTTATGGTTGCTCGGAGTGGAAGAACGGATGTACTTTCCGTAAACCATTTGAATAAATGATGGTCATACAATAATCAGTCGACTTTTCAGTTTATATGAATGATAACTTGTGAGGCATGAAATTATATAAACTGTTTTTATTTTTTCTTTGTGCTATCTTATTTCTCACTTCCTGTGGAGTGGGGCGGAGTCTGCGTCAGGCAGAGCAAAGTTATGCCCGTGGAGAATACTTTGATGCTGCACGCCATTACAAAACGGCCTATACCCGTACTCCTCCCAAAGATCGTTCGCAACGAGGTGTGCTTGCCTATAAACAAGGTAACTGCTACCGCCGTATCAATTACACGTTGAAGGCTAAAGCCGCCTATATGAATGCCGTCCGTTATCGCCATCCGGATACTCTTTCTCATTTTTATCTGGCGGAGATGCTTCGTAAGAATGGCGAATATGCTGCTGCCATACCTTATTATGAGAATTATCTTGCTTATGCACAGAACCAGTC
>OJSK01002624.1_pt1 | contig 9773 bp, 11 predicted proteins | sample 1599461 | NCBI WGS metagenome assembly OJSK01 (sample SAMN04168658, study PRJEB22393) | human gut metagenome | biome: human gut microbiome; feature: stool | host: Homo sapiens | collected 2014-03-24 | reverse complement strand
AGGAAATCAATCATGGCAACCTTATCACGCTGGCAGACTTCTATGGGGTTTCCGTCGATTATCTGCTGTGCCGGACAGAGAACAGGGAGCAGATCAACACGCCACTGACGGAGCTGCATTTGAACGATGAAATGGTTGCACTTCTGAAAAGCGGTCGGATCAACAACCGTCTGCTCTGCGAACTTGCCACCCATAAGGACTTTATCAAGTTTCTTGCGGACATTGAGATTTATGTGGATGGGATTGCCACCATGCAGATTCAAAACCTCAACACCCTTGTCGATACTGTCCGGCATGAAATCATAGAACGGTATCGCCCTGGCGAAGATGACCCACATTTGAAAGTGCTGCAAGCCGCCCATATCAGTGATGATGAATATTTCAGCCACATGGTTCTGGATGACCTAAACCTGATTATCCGGGATATTCGGGAAACCCATAAAAAGGATAGTGAGAGTGCGCCCCAGACCACTGTTGCCAATGAACTGAAAGAAAATCTGGAAGCGGTCGAAAATTTCAAGGGCAGCCGGGATGAAAAGCTGGTTGTTCTTTACTGCAAGCAGCTCGGTATCAACTATAAAAATCTGTCAGACGAAGAATTTCGCTGGCTGATTCGGATTCTCAAAAAGTCAAAGAAAATGGGAACGCCTATCAGCCAGAGGAAAAAACGGTAAAGAAAAGCTGGACGCAGCCGTGGAGAGCAGCCGGAAAGCCCTGTCCGAAGCGAGGGAAAGTCTGCGGGGCATTGAACAGAGCATTTCCGATAAGAAAAATCTGCGAAAGGTTGTCAGCGATTACCGCCGCACCCGCCCCACCATTGACGCTCATAAAAAGCTGTCCGGGAAGAAAGCGGAAGCCTACTACCGGGCAAATGAAGCGGATTTTATCATCTATGAAGCTGCCCTGCGTCAGCTAAAGGTACTTGCACCGGGAAAGAAGCTGCCAGCCACTTCCAAACTGAATACGGAGATTGAAGCCCTCATTTCCGAGAAAAACGCAGCTTACAACACCTACCGCACCGCCAAAGCGGAGTATGAGCAGCTTGCCACCGCCAAACGGAACGCAGAGCAGATACTACACGGCACACCGAGCCGTCAGAAAAAGCACGAACAGGAGCGTTAAAAACCGCCCCGAAATGATACCGAAACCATACAAAAGGCTGGGGGTATAGCTTACCCTACCCGCATACCCCCGCCCTTGCAAACGGGGCTTACAGGGCAGATTTTTCCCGAAAATGATACCGGGAACATACAGATTTTGCCCCTGTCCCGTTACACCCGACCAAACCGAAGAAAGGAGCGTTTTTTCATGCCGAGAATGAGCAAGAAGCGGCGGCTGGAATGGGCGTTCTTCCTCAATGAGCGAAACCGCATTACTTTCAATGCCCTTTGCCGGGGCTGTACCCATGACTGCAAGCAGAGTTTTAGGGCTATCGTGGTACTCTGCCCCCGGTATTACTCAAAGAGATGGAAAGCCCGCCCCGCAGATAAGGAGAACCAAGATTATGTCAGATAACCGCAAATATTATTACCTCAAACTGAAAGAAAGCTATTTTGACGATGACGCTATCGTGCTGCTGGAAAGTATGCAGGACGGTATGCTGTATTCCAATATCCTCTTGAAGCTGTACTTAAAATCGCTGAAATACGGCGGCACTTTGCAGCTTGACGAGAATATCCCCTACACCGCCCAAATGATAGCCACCATTACCCGCCAGCAGGTCGGCACAGTCGAAAGGGCTTTGCAAATCTTTATGAAGCTGGGGCTTGTCGAACCGCTGGACAACGGGGCTTTGTATATGAGCAATATCGAGCTTTTCATCGGTCAGTCCTCTACCGAGGGGGAGCGCAAGCGCAGGGCAAGAATGAAGATTTCAGAGCAAAAACGACTTAGTGGACAAGTGTCCGAACCAAAAGCGGACATTTGTCCACCAGAGATAGAGATAAAGAAAGAGATAGATATAGAGATAGAAAAAGAGAGAGAGTCAGAACCGGGACAAGCCGCCCCCGCAGCTTACGGCAGATATGAAAATGTGATTTTGACAGATACGGAACTTTCCGAACTGCAAGCAGAACTGCCCGACAAGTGGGAGTATTATATTGACCGTCTATCCGGCTATATCGCTTCCACTGGGAGGAAATACAAGAACCATGCAGCCACTATCCGCAGATGGGCGGCTGACGATACCGCTAAAGCTGCCCCGAAAAGAGGCATACCCGATTACAGCTACAAGGAGGGAGAAAGTCTATGAAACCAGCTTTTGAAGATATGAATTTACAGATACCAGCAGCCACCGCCGAGCCGGAGGACTACACAGGTGAGGACGGTCTGCTCTACTGCGGCAAGTGCCGGACACCGAAAGAAGCCTATTTCCCGGCTGATAAGGTTGCCCTGTTCGGGCGTGACCGACACCCGGCAGAATGTGACTGCCAGCGGGCGCAGCGCATGGAGTGTGAAGCCGCCGAACAGCAGAGAAAGCACCGGGACAAGGTGGAAGAACTGAAACGCCGGGGCTTTACCGACCCGGCTATGCGGGAATGGACTTTTGCCAATGACAACGGCAGAAACCCGCAGATGAAAACCGCCCATTTCTATGTGGAACATTGGGAGGACATGAAAGCCGGGAACATCGGTTATCTGCTCTGGGGCAGCGTCGGCACAGGCAAAAGCTACCTTGCTGGGTGCATTGCAAACGCCCTCATGGAGAAAGGAATCTCCGTCCGTATGACAAATTTTGCCCTTATCCTCAATGACCTTGCAGCCACCTTCGAGGGCAAGAACGAGTATATTTCCAACCTCTGCCGCTATCCGCTGCTTATCCTTGATGATTTTGGAATGGAGCGTGGCACAGAGTACGGATTGGAGCAAGTCTACAATGTGATTGACAGTCGTTACCGAAGCGGCAAGCCGCTGATCGTCACGACCAACCTCACGCTTACCGAGTTACAGAACCCGCAGGACACGCCCCACGCCCGGATTTATGACCGACTGCTTGAAATGTGCGCCCCGGTCTGCTTCTCCGGCGAGAACTTCCGCAGGGAAAGCGCACAAAACAAGCTAAACCGCTTAAAGCAACTGATGAACGATTGAAAGGAGTTCGCCTATGACCGATAAAAAAGAGCATATCAGACACAGCATGAAAAGCACCGCACCCGCCGACTGCGTGACGGAAATCCGCATAGGGAACTCTGTTCTTGTGGTGTCCGGCTTTTTCAAGCAAGGTGCAAAGGAAACCGCCGCTGACAAAATGGCTAAGGTGCTGGAAGCGGAAACCGCTACGCAAAAATCGGCAATATGACGGGCTGTAAAGAAGCATTTTTCACATTTTGCCGCTATACACGCTGCCCCGCTGTATGGTACAATCGAAGTACGGAATAGTGGGGCTGGCTGTCAGAAACGGAGGAAACCATGTTAAGACAGACAACCCAAAACCTTATTACCGCCCTTTATCCGAGATTATCCCATGAAGATGAATTGCAAGGAGAAAGCAACTCTATATCCAACCAAAAGCGCATTTTGGAAACCTACGCCAAGCAGAACGGCTTTACCAATCTCTGCTGGTACACGGACGACGGTTATAGTGGTGCGAACTTCCAAAGACCCGGATTTCAAGCCATGCTTGCAGACATTGAAGCCGGGAAAGTTGGCACAGTCATTGTCAAGGATATGTCCCGTTTAGGGCGAAATTATCTCCAAGTGGGAATGTATACAGAAATGCTATTCCCACAGAAAGGCGTCCGCTTTATCGCTATCAATGACGGAGTGGACAGCGCAATGGGCGACAACGATTTTACCCCGCTGCGTAATCTTTTCAACGAATGGATGGTGAGAGATACGAGCAAAAAAATCAAGGCAGTTAAGAAAGCAAAAGGTCTAAGCGGAAAGCCTGTTACCAGCAAGCCCGTGTACGGCTACCTCATGGACGATGACGAGAATTTCATCATTGACGAGGAAGCCGCCCCGGTGGTCAAGCAGATTTACCAGCTTTGCCTTGCCGGGAACGGTCCGACCAAGATAGCCCGTATGCTGACCGAGCAGCAAATCCCCACGCCGGGGACGCTGGAATACCAGCGCACAGGCAGTACACGCCGCTACCACCCCGGCTATGAATGTAAGTGGGCGACCAATACCGTTGTTCATCTGTTGGAAAACCGGGAATACACAGGCTGTCTTGTGAACTTCAAGACGGAAAAACCATCCTACAAGATGAAGCACAGCGTAGACAATCCCATTGAGAAACAGGCGATTTTCGAGAACCACCATGAGCCAATCATCGACTTGCAGACATGGGAACGGGTGCAGGAGTTACGCAAGCAGCGCAAACGCCCCAACCGCTACGATGATGTGGGCTTGTTCTCCGGCTTGCTGTTCTGCGCCGACTGCGGTCATGTGATGTACCAGCAGCGGTATCAGACCGACAAGAGAAAGCAGGATTGCTACATCTGCGGCAGCTATAAGAAGCGCACCGCCGACTGTACGGCGCACTTCATCCGCACCGACCTTTTGACGGCGGGTGTGCTGGACAATCTGCGGAAAGTGACCGCCTATGCACAGAAGCACGAAGCCCGGTTCGTGAAGCTGCTTATCCAGCAGAATGAAATGGGCGGCAAGAGGAAACAGGCGGCAGCTACCAAGCAGCTTGAACAGGTGCAGAGCCGCATTGCAGAACTTTCCCGCTACATCAAGCGTCTGTATGAGGACAATGTAAACGGGAAAATCAATGACGAGCGTTTCATGGAAATGTCCGTAGACTACGAAGCCGAGCAGCGGGAACTGAAAGAGAAAGCCGCCGCATTGCAGGGCGAACTGGACAAGGCACAGGAAGCCACGGTAAACGCTGAAAAGTTTATGAACGTTGTCCGCAAGTACCTTTCTATTGAGGAACTGACCCACACCCTCTTACGTGAAATGGTGGAGAAAATCGTTGTCTATGAATGTGAGTATGACGAGAACGAAGTACGCCGCCAGCGCATTGATATTTATTACAGCTTTGTAGGCAAGATTGACTTGCCCGAAGAATAAAGCCCGACCTATCCGACACCCTGCGCAAGTGCCGGATAGGAACGGCAAAATTTTTTATACTTCTATTACTTCTTTATCACACATAAGCAAAATCTCAGGGCATGAAGCAGCTTATGGCCGGTGCTGGTGTAGCCGTTGTTGGTATGGTTCTTGTACCTCTGCTCTCCGGGCTGTTCTCTGTCTAAGCGTTCCTGCATGAAATCCTTGCCGCTCCCGCAGCTCTGCGGGGGCGGCGGAAAGGAGGTTGACACCGTATGGATTTCTTACTTGAAGCCCTGACAAATTGGCTGAAAGAAATGCTGGTGGGCGGTATTATGAGCAACCTTTCGGGGATGTTTGACAGCGTAAACCAACAGGTCGCGGATATATCCGTACAGGTAGGACAGACCCCACAGGGATGGAATGGCAGTATTTTCAATATGATTGAGAATCTGTCCAACTCCATCATGGTGCCGATAAGAAGCAGATCGAAGCGGCCACTGCTGCTTTATAATTGATTCCGTCCATGATTACATGGGCATGACATTCTCCGAACATTGCTTTCTTTTTCTATCTGTTTTTCCAGTTATGCATTTTTTTCAAAAGAAATAAAGACAAGGGAACTGATGAACAACATATACGGGTAAAACAACCTTGGCAGAATATCAAACGCACTGACTGTCTCACCCTGGCCGGAAGCCGCTGAGATGGCAACCAGCATCTGTGCTCCATAAGGAAGAATTCCCTGAAAGATACAGGAAAATGTATCCAGAATAGATGCTGCTTTCTTATTGCTGATTCCGTAGTTTCCTGACATTTCTTTTGCAATTGGATTTGCCATAACAATTGCGACTGTATTATTCGCCGTTGCAATATCCATCAGACCTACCAACAGACCCATGCCAAGGAGTCCGCCTTTTCTCCCTTTAAACACTTTTTTTATCCAATATAGCAGAGCAGCAAATCCACCATATTCTTTGATCAGTGCACAGATAGACGCTACCAGAATGGCAACCATGCTGGTTTCAAACATGCCTGCTGCCCCGTCTCCCATATTTCCAAGCAAATCCGTCGGCACGATCATCCCTGTCGCAATCATGATGATGGAGCCACTTATGATTCCTGTAATCAGTACCAGGAACACATTTAAGCCAAGAATGCCTCCCGCCAGTACCAGTATATAAGGAATGGCCTGTATCAGATGATATTCTTCCTGCACAACTCCGCCACTGTAATTTTTCACAGACAGACTGTAAATAATCACCAGACTGACAATTGCTGCCGGAAGTGCAATGAAAAAGTTTTCCTTAAATTTATCTGTCATCTTACAACCCTGTCCATTACATGCGGCAATTGTCGTATCAGAGATAAAGGACAGATTATCCCCAAACATTGCACCACCCATGACTGTCGCAATACAAAGCGGCAGGTCAAACCCCGATGCTCGCGACACGGCTATTCCAATCGGAGTAATTAAAGTAATGGTTCCTACGGAAGTCCCCATTGCAAGTGATACAAAACAACTTACTACAAAAAGCACCACAACCGCAAACTGAGGCGGTATCAGTGACAGAATAAAATATGCCACACTGTTTGCTGATGTTCTTCCAACAACACCCACAAAAATTCCAGCCAGCATAAATATAATGATCATGGTAATAATGTTCGGATCACTGATTCCAACTCCCATTATTTTCAGTTTATCATTCAGGCTTAATTTCCGGTTTTGCAGACATGCAACAAGCAGTGCAAGCAAAAATATAATCACAACAGGAATTTTGTAAAATCCCATCTCGATATTCAGGCCATATTCAAACAGAATCCCCAGTCCCAGATATAAAACCACAAACACCGCGATAGGCAATAAGGCTTTTGCGTTTCTTTTTTCCATTTCTTAATCCCTCTCTACCCCTTTTATTTATCCCAAACTATACCATGCCATGATACCGCAAATGCCTTAAAAAATCAATGACTCTACTTCCAGTGAATCACTGCTTCCACCGAATCCGTATACTGATCATCAGTGATGGACTTGTAACGGGAGCCGTCATACCAATCGGTGAAACCGTTGTCAATTTTGTAAATATTTCCAGTTTCAGTGTCCACGATGCGCTCGTAACCCAGGGTAGCGTCACTCTGTTTCTGGCTCATAATATCCTGGCTCTGGTTCCGGTTTTCCCAGGAAGACATGATGCTGTCGGACATCTCACTGGCTGAGAGACTGGGAGGTAGAGGCCGCCTGATTGCTCTGGGACATGGCAAAGCTCTGGAACTCCGGCGTATAATTAAGACTGCTGAGAACTTTATTCAAAGTAGGCTGCCAGTCCTGAAATGTTCCCTTTTCTGCACTGAGGACTGTCAGATTATAGACAGAATAATATCCCATTCCCGTGCCCATGGCAAAGGGAACCACATCCGCCGTGAACATTCCTTCTCCCGTTGTGCCATTCTGTGTAAAATCCGCCCGAAGAATGGAGGGGGAAATAGCAACGCTGCTCATTCCCTGAGTACTTTCAAAGCTCTCTGTCACAGAAAAATCTGCAATGTACGGTGTCTGAATATCCGCATAGTCAGCAGTTGCATTCATTGCGTCTGCAAACTGTGGGAATATTTCAAAGACTCCCTGTGTCGATACATTCGTAAGAATGGGACATTTTCCAAACAAATCACTGGAAAGCGCCATCATCGCCCGGGAATTTTCATCTGAAAATAATGGTTCCATTTTTAGCATAAAGAAAATCTGATTTACCGGATTCTCCGGATCAAAAACATGAATTGCATGAAACATACCGGTGTACATGGCAGAAGATTTCACGCTCCAGCCTTCCGGAATATTCATACTGAATTCTGTACAGCTATAAGGCACCAGCTCCTGAGCAGACGCCAGCGGAACGACTGTCCAGCTGTCCTCTATCGATGCTGCTGTGCTGGAGGCTGTTTGCTCACCCTCTTCTTCATCCGGTGCAGTCACAGCTGCTACGCTTCCTGGCCGTTCAAATACCATCTCTGTATCGGCATTTGCCAGCATCAGCACACCATCCTCCAGCGTATAGAAATCTGCCACATCCTCCATGGTAATACTGCTGTCATCCCAGGTCAGATCATAGACCGTCCCGTCATAATCCATGGTTCCGGTACCGTCCTCCAGGAGATCCAGAGTCATGGCAGTTCCCAGCTCTTCCAGATCCTCCTTGCCGACAGTCATACCGTTATAGGTCATGCTCACAAGCTCCCAGGTTCCTGCCGCAGTGTCTGCGGCAGCAGTCGTTACAGTATCCACTGCGGCATCCGTTCCCACATTTGATGCTGTATCTGCTGCTCCGCCACAGCCGGTCAGTAAAAGCACCGCAAGCAGTAATGTCCCTGCCTTCTTTCCATCTCGTAATCTCATCGCAGACCCTCCTCCGTAAGATCATCCCGTATCACATTCTGAACATTCTTCCAGCCCTCTGTCTCATAACAAGTGTTATTTCTCAACAGGTTTCCGGCTTCAAAATCCAGTGTCCAGACATTTCCGTCCTCCATTTGGAAAGCAAGAGTCTCTCCGGCGTCCATGGTGCGAAGCTCTGTCTCCTCCCCGACGACAAGCTGCTTCAGAGCCTTCATACAGGCATCGATGGTAGCTGCATCGGTAATCTGCCATTCATTATGAGCCTCACCCTCCTCACTGTAGGTAAGTGCTATGGAAATACCTTTGTAGCCAGTGCGGACGGCAGCCTGCAGCTTGGTCCGGACTGGGAAGAATTAAAGAAATAAAAATCAGACATAGAGATTGGAGAATTCATATGAAAAAAGTTTACACGAAATATGATTACATCAATATATACTCGAAATTAGGGGTAATGACCGGTACTTTTGCCGCCGTCAGCATATCACTTGCACTTTTCCTTGGATTTGTGATTACATTAGCCAGCCATGCTCATCCCGATCTGTCAAGTCGAATCTGTCTTCTTCTGTTTGTTCTGAACCTGCCTGTCGTGCTTCGCAGTGTAAAGCACTATAGGGCAATTCAGAACAAACTTCAGAGAAAACAGCCAGATGATGCAGAAGGAAATGTTACCTCTCATATCATTCTTCCAACCAGAAAACAGTTATGGGGAGGGATTATCCTGCTCGCTGTCCTTGCTTTTGCAATACTGTTTTTGAGTGTTCTGATGCGCTGGCTTATGATTTCATACTATGAAAACATTTTCCTGATTTTGTTTATCTTTTCAGGTTCCTTATCTCTCCCGGTATTGGCCGTAATGGTTACATACATCGGGTTACTGCTGTGATCTTTATGCTTTCGGCTTCAACATGACAACTGTAACAGACAATCTGAACACCTGCCTTCGCAGCTTGCACAAGTGCCTCCTTAAACTCTGGCTGTTTCGCCTCATTTGGAAACACCCGATGAATTCCATTCATCTGAATCACAAAGGCAATTGTGCAATGGTAGCCTTCCTTTGCCGCGGTACACATTTATGGCATTTTTCAACAGCGCAGTGAAAAAGGCGTTCGATGCTTATAAGAAAGAGAACGGCTCTGACAAAAAGCATCCACGCATCAGCGAGCTGAACGCAGAGTATGCGATGCTCCTGGAACGAAAGAAAAGCTCCTATGCAGAGTACCGCAAGACCAAATCGGAAATGTGCAAAATAATGTACATTGCATCTGTAACTCTATGTGTGGACGATATATAATAATATTAAAGCGAATGATGAGAAAGTTCTAAATGCAAAAAGAAAGAGGAAGACAAGATGGCAGTATGGAGATTACAGGTGAATACAGGA
>OJSK01002613.1_pt1 | contig 9805 bp, 7 predicted proteins | sample 1599461 | NCBI WGS metagenome assembly OJSK01 (sample SAMN04168658, study PRJEB22393) | human gut metagenome | biome: human gut microbiome; feature: stool | host: Homo sapiens | collected 2014-03-24 | reverse complement strand
GCGTTATTCCGCCGCGTGGACACATTCTCCGGACAGGAGGAAGAGGCGAAGGAGTCCTATGAGATCGGGGATATCAAGCTCTACCCGAAGCGCCGTGCCGCGAAGTTAAAGGACGAAGATTTTGCCCTGACACCGCTGGAATTCGACTTCCTGTGCCATATGCTGGAGCGCCAGGAACATGCGGCGAGCCGTAATGACCTGTTAAAATCTCTCTGGAAGGTGGACAGCAGGGAAGTTGACACCCGAGCTGTGGATGACATGGTGAAGCGTCTCAGGAAGAAGCTGAAGGACCAGAAGAGCACCGTGAAGATCGAGACTGTATGGGGCTACGGATTCCGCCTGACGAGTGGAGGAGAGGCATGAAATTAAGTATCCGGATGAAGATATTCCTTCCGGTGATGTTTCTTCTGATCGCGTTCCCGGTTGCGGCGTGGTTCGTGTTCAGCTATGCGCTGGACGGACATATGAACTACAACGCGAAGCGTGACCTGGGGCAGATGGTGAAGACCGTGGAGGAACTGGCGGACGAATACAGCAACCTGGACGTGCCGGACGAAACTAATGCGCCGGATGCCGGGAAGAGTCTCTTGAGTGCCCTGCGGAACGCGGCGCAGACAGAGTCCGGGGAGTCGAAAATGCTGGTCATTGGAAATAATTACCGGGTGCTGTACCCGAAAAACTATGATGACCAGCCGGAGATGACCCAGATGTACTCGGAATTTCTGACGAGAATGACCGGAAATGATTCGGCGTTCGAGAGCGGGGAGATCACGGAGGAGACCATCGGTGACACAAAATATATGCTCTATTTTCTGGATGTGGGTCAGAACCGGCCCGGTCATGTCCAGAATGTGCTCTTATACTGTCCGATCCACGATACCAGCGTGATCTTAAATGAGGTGTCGAGACTGGTGCTCATGATTATGGGAGCGATGGCGGGCGTGTCCATTGTGCTGTTCTGGTTCGTCGCGGGAAGTATTTCGACTCCGGTGAGCCGTCTCTGCGAAGCAGCCCGGGGAATCGGTGAGAAGAAGTTTAAGAAAGTCGAGACTGGGACCAACGTAAAGGAGCTCTACGAGCTGGAGAATGAGATCAACCAGATGCAGGACAATCTCTTAAAGGCAGACGAGGCGGAGCGTGTGTTTTTCCAGAACGCGTCCCATGAGCTCAGAACGCCGCTTATGTCCATCAGCGGTTATGCCCAGGGAATCCAGAGAGGCGTCTTTGAGGACGTCTCCCAGGCAGCAGGCGTGATCCTGGACGAGAGCAGCCGCCTGACGGAAGTTGTTGACGGGATCCTGACGTTGACGAGAATGGACCAGATGCGGTACCAGGTCGTGCCGGTGGAGTTGGGGATCCGGGAGTACATCGAGGACCAGATCGAGCGCCTTGAGGGACTTGCGTATCAGAAAAAAATAAAATTGGAATTTTTGCCGGGGGATGAGCATAAAATTATCTCGGATGTGATGCTTTTAGGCCGGGCGTTCTCGAATGTGACATCAAACTGTATCCGATACGCAAAGGAGATGGTCTGGATCTCCGTGGAGGAGAACGGGGAACAGCTAAAGATCACGATCCGGGACGACGGGCCGGGAATCCTGGAAGACGATCTTCCTCATCTGTTCGATCGCTTTTATAAAGGGAAGAACGGAAATCACGGGCTGGGGCTTTCCATCGCAAAACGCTCCATGGAGTACATGGGAGGCGATATTGCGGCAAAAGCCTCGCCGGAAGGTGCCATATTTACGATCATACTGCCGCAGGATTGCCGCAGCTTTGCCGTAGAAGAATGGACAGAAGTGTGATAAGATGATAACAGTTCAGAGAGTGGACTTGTAAGTGTGATAAGCAGACATTTGCAGATATTCTTTGAATGAACGGAACATGGAAAATATCCACCGATTGAATAAAAAGTAAAATCGGGTGGGTTTCAGATGTTTTAGTATCTCGGGAGCACGAAAGTGTCAAGAGATTGATTATCAGCTTGCAATGAGGAGGACACGAAGATGAAGAGGATTTTATTTTTATTCGGTCTTCTGGTATGTCTTGCGGGAATGCCGTTGACAGCTTTTGCGGATAATAAGACTGCGAAGCAGACGTATGAGACGGCGATCTCGGACAACTGGAAAACGATGTTAAAGAACAGTATTGCACTGGATACGATCAACGCGGAGAACAACACCCACCTTTTAAACTGGCAGGATGTAAAGAACCCGTCGGACGAGGCGGTAAAGCTTGTGGAGAAGATCCGGAAGCTCCAGGCAGAGCAGGAAGAGGATCAGGAGAGCATGGACCCGTACACAAAGGCGAAGAAGACCTGTGACGAGAAGTTAAATGCGGACGGCGCGAATGCGGCGCTGGAGAATATTATCCGGATCCAGAAAGACCGTCTGAGCGATCAGAAGGAACTGCAGGCACTGTGGGCGAAGGTCGACAAACTGCTGAAGTAATTCCGGAATGATTTTTACGAAAGAGGAAACGGCTGTGAAGTGAAATAAAACTTCGCAGCCGTTTTTTGTGCTGTCAGACAGCTGAAATATGCTACCAGCAGTAAAGGCAAGCCCCCTTTTATCAGATGTTTCAACCCTGGAAGTCAGCTAAATCCGGAATATATTCCTTCAGGATCTCCGGATGATAGTTCGCGATCAGTTCCTCCGGAAAGTTTAACTCCTTTAAGAGGGCCTCCGCCCGTCCATGTTCCCCGACAGCCGTCGTAAAGTGGGCATCGCTGTTCATGATAACCGGAACCTTGTATTTCGCACAGAGCGGAAGAATGATCCGGTCATTTTCGTATGCGTGGATGCGGGATCCGCCCGGGGTCAGGGATGTGTTGTTGAGCTCGATCATCCGGTGGTGCTCCTTTGCGGTCTTCACTACCGCCTCGTAGTCCAGCGGGAATTTTCCGTCATCCGGGTGTCCGAGGATCGTGACATATGGATTTTTTAATGCTGTGACGACAGCGAAGGTGTTTTCTTCCCTTGTTCCCGGCTTTAAGCAGAGGTCATGGAGACTGGCAACGGTGTAGGATAACCGCTTTAACATCTTTTCCGACAGGTCGATGGTTCCTTTATAATCTACGATATTTAACTCACAGCCGAATAAAAGGCGGACGCCCTCCAAGACCGGCGGGATCACTTTGAAGTTACAAAACTGCATCTCCCCACAGCTTCCAGGCATGGACGGGGCGTGCTCGGTGATGCCGAGGATCGGCAGGTCCTTTAAAGCGGCGGCATGGACCATCTCCGTGATGGTTCCATAGGCATGTCCGCTGGCGATGGTATGGGTATGCAGGTCAGCATAATCTTTCATGGTGAGTGCCTCCAAAATATATACTATGCGTTACTGCTCACGCTTTGCGCAAACAGTAACTGATTTTGCCGATGCTTCGCATTCCAGATCGGCAAAATCCACTGCCACCATTGTATTGTACGGAATTTTCAGTTCAGAAAATTCCTGCCTGTGTCCAGTAACTATCTGTTGCCTGCACCATTATTCTCAGCTTCTGGAAAATCCCAGTGTCTTCTCCAGATCCTTCTTAAACGTCAGCACATCTGTGGAAAGCTCCGCGATCCGGGCATCAGTCATGCGGCTTACAGGGGCGGAGATGCTGAGGGCATAGACCGGTTCCTTGTGGTAGTCCGGGATGCTGACCGCAATACAGCGTACACCTTCCTCGTTCTCCTCATCATCCATCGCATATCCGGCTTCCCGCACCCCGCGGATCCGATCCATGAGATCTGACAGACTCGTCACTGTATACGGAGTCAGGGAGGTGATCTCAGAACTGTTCCAGATATCTTCGATCTCAGGATCCGGCAATTCCGCAAGCAGCGCTTTGCCGACACCGGAGCAGTATAACGGAATCCGGCTCCCCACTCTCGACACCATGCGGATCGAGCTGACTGTGGACTCCACTTTATCGATATACACGGCCTCCGTTCCCTCTCTGCGGACCAGATGCACCGTCTCTCCCGTCTGCTCCGAGAGCTTCTTCAGAGACGGATGGATCAGGGACGCCATATTCGTCTGTTCCAGGATCTTACTTCCGATCTCCAGAAATTTTAAGGACAGCGCATATTTTAAGGATTCCTCGTCCTGACGGATATAGCCCATGTACTGGAGCGATGTCACGAGGCGGTGCGTCGTGCTCTTATGAAATCCAAGCTCAGCGCTCAGATCCATGATCCCCATAGGACCATTTTCCGCCAGACGCTCGATCACCTGGAACAGGCGCTCCGCAACCTGGATCGGATTTTTTCCTGTTTCTTCCATTCTGCTTGTTCTCCTATCTAACCCGGCAGATCATTCCTGCCAGCCGGGTATTCGCGCAGATATAACTGCAGTTTCCTGCGCAATTTCTTAATTTATGCCTGTTTGGCAAATCTGCGGATTGCCGTGCAGTCCACTGCCGATCATATAAACCGTGTCTTCTTCGTCATTTCCACGAACTCTCTGTTCGTCCTTGTGCGGGCAAACATATCCAGGATCTTCTCCACAGATTCTTCTGCCTTCATGGAGTTTGTCGCCTTGCGGACGATATCCACAGCTTCCGCTTCCTCGCTCGTAAGCAGGAGGTCGTCGCGTCTTGTGCCGGACTTTAAGATATCGATGGCCGGGAAGATCCTCTTCTCGGAAAGTTTTCTGTCGAGTACAAGTTCCATGTTGCCGGTACCCTTAAATTCCTCGTAGATCACGTCATCCATACGGCTTCCGGTATCCACCAGCGCAGTTGCCAGCACGGTCAGGCTTCCGCCCTCACGCATGTTGCGGGCCGCGCCGAAAAACCGCTTGGGCATATGGAGGGCCGCCGGGTCAAGACCGCCGGAAAGGGTACGGCCGCTGGGCGCAACCGTCAGGTTGTATGCCCTGGCCAGCCTGGTAATGCTGTCCAGCAGGATGATAACGTCACGTCCGTGCTCCACCAGACGCTTGGCCCGCTCAATCACCATCTCGGATACCCTCTTATGACGGTCAGGCAGCTCATCAAAGGTTGAGTAGATTACTTCCACATTTGGACCCACAATGGCCTCTCTTATATCCGTAACCTCCTCAGGGCGCTCGTCAATCAGAAGGATCATCAGATGCATATCCGGATTATTGGTTGTAACTGCCTTTGCTACCTGCTTTAACAGTGTGGTCTTTCCTGCCTTTGGAGGGGATACAATCATACCACGCTGTCCCTTTCCAATAGGTGCCAGAAGGTCCAGGACACGCATGGCCACCGTATTCCTCTCACCAGGTGTTTCCATATGAAGCCGCCTGTTAGGGAAGATTGGTGTCAGGTCCTCAAAGTTGGGCCTTGTCTCCGTGGCGCTTAGGGGATAGCCGTTTACCGTCTTGATGTAGAGAAGGGCCGCAAACTTCTCTGTTGCAGACTTCACCCTGCGGTTTCCCACTATAATATCTCCTGTTTTCAGATTAAAACGGCGAATCTGGGAAGGCGCCACATACACATCATTTTCACCGGGAAGAAAATTTTCACAGCGGATGAATCCAAATCCGTCGGGCATGACTTCCAGTATGCCGTTTGCCTCAATCCCGCTGTCTAACTCAGCCATATCCTGGCTGGAAAGGCCGATTGCGTCACTTCTATTGTCCGCTCTGGCAAAACGCTCTCCATCGTTCTGGGAAGGTGCGCTGTTCTGGCTCATTCTGTTATTCATACTGCTGTTTCCATGTGTTTGGGGAGTCTGGGTCCTGTTCTGTGTATACTTGCTGTCGTACCCTCTTGAAACAGGGCGGCGGTTATCCGTTCCCCTGCTGTCATTCCGGTTCTCCTGATAATCCTGGCTCCTTGACTGGTTACGCTCAAAGGCATGGGGCTGGTCCTGGCTCCGGGGTGTTTCCTGGCTCCGGGATATCTCCTGACTCCGAGGCGTTTCCTGGCTCCGGGATATCTCCTGACTCCGAGGCGTTTCCTGGCTCCGGGATGTTTCCGTTTTTACTTCCCGTTTTATTTCCGCCGGCTTTATATCCGGGTTTTTCTCTGCCTCATCACAGAGCAAATCAATAATTTCTGCCTTTCTTAATGAACTGATGCCCTTAATTCCACGGCTCTTGGCCATTTCCTTTAGTTCTGAAAGAGGCAGGGTCTGCAGTTTTTCACGCATAGTATTTCTCCTTATTAAATTCAATTCTTCACCCGCAAAAAAAGCCGGTGTACGCCTTCTGTCTATATTCAAATTATCTTCTGTTCATTCAAATTCGGGGTTTATTCCAGATTTGGGAATTGCTCAGGGACTAACAGACTGCCGGCAGTATCAAGAAAACTGCCAGCTAATCTATGTATAGCCCTATTATATACACGAATATCAGGGATTGTAAAGTTAAAATTTGAGAAAATCAGCTTTTAAGCCATTTCATATGCGCATTTATCTGCTTCTCATAGCCATTGTCAGAAGGTTCATAAAATACGGTTCCCTCCATACCTTCGGGCAGATACTGCTGCTGTACATAATGCTTGGGATAGTCATGAGCATAGAGATAACCTGCCCCGTGTCCCAGCTTTTCCGCTCCCTTATAATGCTTGTCCTGCAGATGGACCGGCACTGGCATGGTCCGTTCGTTCCTCACCGCTTCCATGGCCTTCTGTACCGCCATACAGGCAGCGTTGCTCTTTGGAGCTGTGGCCACATAGGTCACTGCCTGGGAGAGGATGATATTGGCCTCGGGAATTCCGATGCGCTCTGCGGCCTGGGCTGCGTTTACCGCCACCACAAGGGCCTGAGGGTCCGCATTTCCCACATCCTCCGCAGCACATATCATAATTCTTCTGGCTATGAACTTGATGTCCTCTCCCGCGTACAGCATCCGCGCCAGATAATACACGGCCGCGTCCGGGTCCGACCCCCGCATGCTTTTAATAAACGCGGATATAGTGTCATAGTGGTTGTCCCCGTTCTTGTCATACCGGACAGCCCTTTTCTGAATACATTCCTGGGCCACTGCCATATCAATGTGAATCCGCCCGTCCGCTCCCTTTGCAGTGGTCAGTACCCCCAGCTCCACAGCATTCAGCGCGGCCCTGGCATCCCCGTTGGCCGTGTCTGCCAGAAAATCAGCTGCATCCTCGTCAATGTCGGCATCGTAAATGCCCATTCCCCGTTCCTTGTCATAAACTGCCCTGCGGATCAGCTCCTTGACATCCTCCTTTTCCAGGGGCTTAAGCTCAAATATCCTGGACCGGGAAAGAAGAGCCCCATTTACCTCAAAGTACGGATTTTCCGTAGTAGCTCCAATCAGTATCAGGGTTCCGTCCTCCACAAAGGGCAGAAGGTAATCCTGCTGTCCTTTATTGAAGCGGTGGATCTCATCCACAAACAAGATGGTTTTCCTTCCATACATGCCAATGTTGTCCTTGGCCTCCTTCACCACTTCCTCCATGTCCTTTTTTCCTGCCACTGTGGCGTTAATCTGCCGGAAATCCGCACTGGTGGTATTGGCAATGACCTTGGCCAGGGTGGTCTTACCGGTTCCCGGAGGTCCGTAAAAAATAATGGACCCCAGCTTATCCGCCTGTATGGCCCGGTACAGCAGCTTATCCTTTCCCACAATATGCTGCTGCCCCACCACCTCATCCAGGGTCCTCGGACGGAGCCTGGAAGCCAGAGGCGACTCCTTCTCCATATCCTTTTCTCTCATATAATCAAATAAATCCATATCTGTATTCTCCTCAGTCAATCAGCAGTTCATCCACCGTAACAAAAGTATAGCCCCGCTTCGTGAGCGTGTCAACGATTTCCAGGGCTGCTTCCACAGAAGTGGGGAAAATATCATGCATTAATATGATATCCCCGTCCTCCACATCCTTAAGCACCCGTTTCACCACACGGTTGGTATTGCGCAGTTTCCAGTCCAGGGAGTCCACAGACCACAGGACAGTGGTCATGCCCACCCTGCACTCCAGCTCCTCATTCCAGTCCCCATAGGGCGGGCGCATGTATTGGGGCCTCTCTCCTGTAATCTCTTCTATCATCCGGCTGGTTCTGTCCACGGCCTGGCAGACTGCGTCTGAACCGGCCTTTGTAAGCTGCACATGGCTGTAGCTGTGGTTTCCAATCAAATGGCCCTCTGCCTTCATGCGCTTTACAATCTCCTCGTTTCCCTCTATGTTCTGTCCCATCAGAAAAAAGGTTGCCCGGACATTCCGCTCTTTCAGCCCGTCCAGCAGTTTTTCCGTGCAATCCTCATTTGGTCCGTCGTCAAAGGTCAGAGCCACACATTTCCCTTCCAGTCCCTTGGCCCGGTCCAGGGTATCCCCTCCCTCCCTGACCCAGGAGCCCTCATCGGCAGACACATGGGCCGGCATCTCCCCCCTGACCGTATGGATAAGGCCGCCCAGCAGCAAAAGGTCCGCTATGCAGACAGCTGCCAGGAGCTTTGACTTATTTATCAGCTTCACCCTGTTTTCCCTCTCTTATTTCGCATCCTTATCTATCCAGTATATGTGCAGGGGCAATATAAAAATGCTTTTACCTTTTTCTCCCTTTACAGACTTCATAATATGTGCGGGAAGAAGAAAACAGCGCCGGGACTGCTCCCGGCGCCGCATGGCTGATTTTACATCATATTAAAGTTATATCCTGATAAAAATGATACCATGATTGAGCTTATTGTCCATTACATTAAACCCAGCGGCTGCTGTCACGGCCCTAATGGCGTGACCACCACACCCGGTCCGCCGGATGAACCGGTGACAGCCTGGCCCAAACCCGGTGCCTGGTTAGATACCCCGCCGTTCTGTGAAGGCTGTGGCGCCTGTCCTCCCTGGCTGCCGTCCGGCGCCTGGGTCTGTACATTTCCTGTCTGGCTGTCTCCGGTCTCATTTCCCGCTTCCTGCACAACCTGGCTGAGCACTCCGCTTCCGTCAGCAGTATAGGCCACGCCGCCTATATCCACGGTGGTGCCTGCCGCCATCCGGCCTGTGGATGGGTCCATATAGTAGTGGAGTCCGCCCACGTCTATCACACCTTTGGCCATACGTCCTGAGCCCTCAAAATAATACCAGGCCCCATCCATCTCACGCCAGCCTGTAGCCATGGCGCCGGACCCCTTCAGGTAATACCGCTCACCGCCGTCATCCAGCCAGCCTGTCTGCATCACGCCATCCTGGCTGCTGTAATACCAGGTTCCATTGTCATTGATCCAGCCCCTGGAAAGAGCTCCTGAGCTGTCCAGATAGTACCACTTCCCGTTCTGGCTGGTCCAGCCTTTTGCCATGGCCCCATTTCCCTCCAGGAAGTATCTGCGCCCGCCGTCGTCCAGCCAGCCTGTCTGCATCACGCCTTCCTGGTTGCTGTAATACCAGGTTCCGTTGTCATTAATCCAGCCCTTGGAAAGGGCGCCTGAGCTGCCGAAGTAATACCATTTCCCGCTGTCGGATTTCCAGCCGGTTATCATCTTACCGGTAGTGTCATCCAGATAGTAGGACTTACCGGACTGGTTAAGCCAGCCCTTGGACACCAAACCGTCCCCGTTCATATAGTACCATGTGCCGTCATCCTGAATCCAGTTGTTCTTCTGCTTTGCATAGTTCTGGTAATAGTAGGTCTGGCCGTTGATGGTTCTCCACGTATTCGCCGGAATCACAGAGGTGAAATCCCTGAACTGGAAATCAATATCTACATTGCCGCTTATACCGTTTACAGCGCCGGTGCTGGTTGCCTGCCACATAACGGGATTCTGATAGGCCGGTTTGGCGGAATAGCGCGCCACCCATACAGGGTAATTCATCTTGCTCATATCCAGCTTATTGGCAAGCCAGTTGTCATTGGCATAGATAACCGGATAATAGCCTGCCTCTGAA
>OJSK01002604.1_pt1 | contig 9836 bp, 10 predicted proteins | sample 1599461 | NCBI WGS metagenome assembly OJSK01 (sample SAMN04168658, study PRJEB22393) | human gut metagenome | biome: human gut microbiome; feature: stool | host: Homo sapiens | collected 2014-03-24 | reverse complement strand
GTCTTATTATATCACTTCTGGCAGTATCGCGCCTACTTTTCTGTGCGGTATTGCCTTAATCTGTTGGCATACTTGCTCCTGTCTGCCGCTGAGTGACCGGATATTTTCCAGATACTGTTCAGCCGCTTGCTGGGCAGCTTCAAACACCTGATTAAGCTGCAAGGATGCTTCTGCAATAGATCCGGCCTGATTGATCTTTAGCTGGCGGTCAGATAACAATCGCTGCAGTTCATCAACCTGAGCCCGTAGCCGATCATTCTCTCGGCTCTGTTCGACCAACATTTCCAGAAGAGCACTGCGGTTCAGTTTTCGCAATTCTTTATCGGTCAAAGGTCACACCCTCCTTCATATCGCATCTCGTCGATCCTTCATCCTGAGATAGGGAGCCACGGAGGCAAGAGAAAGCGTAAAATAATGTGAACGGGCCTCATCACTATCTGTAAGTTCACCGCTATATACTCTCATTGCCAGATTCATCATGTTGTCCAGAATATGCTCAAGAAGCGCCTGAACATTTGCGGTCCCATCAAAGCAGCCATGAATGGCATCGGCCAACGGCCGAAAACGTTCCTGATGCTCCGTCTGGGAACACTGTTCATAATACGTGGAATAATAGTACCGGACATAGAACTGAATGGATTCCTGATGATCCATCATGTATTTCCAAAGGCGAAACCAGATGACTCGGCATCTGGTTTCCGTGTCCGGAATCAGACTGTGGACAGACGAAAAAACCCGTGAAAACTCGTCCGCTAATTTGGTATCCTCGCGCGTAAAAGTGGAGATCAGAAGGTCATCCTTATCTTTGAAAAACTGGTAGATATAAGGATTTGGGACCTGACAATCTGAGCTGATTGTACGAACACTTGCTTTATCCAGTCCGTCGCGGGCAATGACCCGAACGGTACTGTCAATCAGTGCTGACGCAACATCCCTCACTTTTTCCACCAATGGTCTCCTCCCTTGAAACTTTCATATAGCAAACGCTATTCTTATCTTAAAAAAATTTGCAAACTCAGGCATGTATGCGCCTGATCCTTGCATCTACACGGTTTCGGAACGGGAATTGGCTCTGCCTAATCGGCCCATCCGATTCTTTCGCAGAGTTCCCAACTCTATTCGCTGTGATTATACCATATGCGGCCCCAAAAATCAACAGAAAGAGCTTGCTTTTTTCCTTTTTCTGCTGGATTCGACACGGATTTTTCGAGGGCTCAAGGTCGAGATAGCGTGTCGCTGGGGCAGTCTGAAGTTTTTGTTGAATCATTCGCCGTCAGAACTTCCGTCTGATGGAGGTTTTTTCACAGATCAGCGCTAAAATAACCATATTCAAAATCTGAAGGAGGAACATCATTATGCCTAGAAAAGGAGAAAACATTTATAAAAGGAAAGATGGCCGTTGGGAAGCCCGTTATGTAAAGGGATGCACAACGGAGGGAAAAACCGCATACGGGTACTGCTATGGGAAGACTTACCGAGAGGCGAAAGCAAAGGTAACCGAGGCGAAGGCTCGTTTGGTACAGAACCTTCCGCACACAGGCGGAGGTACCCGCAGATGCTTTTCCAGCTACTGCGATGAGTGGCTGAAGATCAACCGGAGCAAAGTCAAAGAATCCACATACGTCAAATACCTTTCCATGTTGGACAAGCACATAAAACCCAAACTGGGTAACTACTATGTCCAGTCGTTATCCTCCGTCCTGATCGAGCAGTTCTCGTATGAGTTGTTGTCTGAAAACGGATTATCTCCGAAAACAGTACGGGACATTCTCACCTTGCTGCGTTCAATTCTGAAGTATGTTTCCCGTCAACTTCCGTCTATGCCGCATATCGATATTGTGTATCCCAAGGATTCACGGAAAGAAATGCGTGTCCTGAACAAGGACGAACAAGCAATATTCACAAGCTATCTTCTCACGGATATGGATGCGCGAAAATTTGGAACGCTGCTTGCACTGATGACCGGGATGCGGATCGGCGAAATATGTGCGCTGCGATGGTCGGATGTCGATCTTTCCGAAAATGTTATTCATGTGCATTACACTATGCAGCGGATCAAAGATACCAGTGAGGAAGGTCAAACAAGAACGAAGGTAATTATCACTGAACCCAAAAGTGAGACTTCCATCAGAGACATTCCATTGACAGAATATGCGGCGGGGCTTTGCAGACGTTGGAAAGCAAAGAACCCCGCCGCCTTTCTTTTAACGGGAACTGAAGATCAGTTCATGGAACCCCGTTGCCTGCAGAACAGGCTGAAGGAGTACACAAAGAACTGCAATCTGGAGGGGGTACATTTCCACACCCTCAGACACACATTTGCAACCCGGTGTGTCGAGGTGGATTTTGAGATCAAATCCCTCTCTGAAATTTTAGGGCAACACCGCAGAACACGCAAAAGGAAAGGCCCTGTGGGAAGATTCCACCCGGCAGGGCATATATACGCCATTCCATCAGCGCTGCAGCCACACTGATTTAAGCCGTCAGGCAGGATCGCCTGTCAGCCAGAATCAGATTCGCCAGCGCGAACAGGATATTCAATTTGGCAATCTGTTTTCGCAGACCTCGGTACCTAGTTTTCCGGTATCGAAGCTGGCCCTTTACTACCCCAAAGACATGCTCTACCTTGGCCCGTACGGAGGATTTCTCCTTTTCGCGGCGTTTGATCTGCCCGCGGGAACGATTGTCTGCGTGTTTACTCTGCGAGGGCCGTCTGTTGATTTTGTAACGGATCCTTTTGCCCTGGCCATTGACATTGAAAAGAACGGCGTCTTCCCGCTTTTCAGCGCCCAGGCAGCCGCTGTCGCCATATACGCTGTCCTCATCGCCGGTTAAGAGCTCCGGCACCATCGTCACATCATGGATGTTGGCGCTGGTGACCTTTACTGTGTGAACCAACCCGCTGTCTTTATCCACGCCGATGTGAGCTTTATAGCCGAAGTGCCAGCTGTTCCCCTTTTTCACCGAGTGCGCTTCCGGGTCTCGTTTCTTTTCCCTGTTCTTTGTCGAGGACGGCGCTGCGATCAGGGTAGAGTCCACTATGGTTCCCTTCTTCAGCAGCAGGCCTCTTTCCTGCAGCAGATATACCACCTGCGCAAACAACTTCTCCTGCAGCCCGCTGCGGAGCAGCAAATTCCGGAACCGACCCAGTGTATCTCCGTCCGGCACCTGATTGCTCGATTCCACTCCGCAGAATTCCGAGAATGCACGGCTGTCGATCACTTCCGCTACCGTTGCCTTGTCCGACAGATCATACAGGTTTTGAACCAGATAAATCCGCAGCATCCGTTCTAGATCGTAGGGCTTATTGCCGCGCTCTCCTTTGTAATAGTGCGGCCGGATCAGTTCGATCCACTCTCCCCACGGCACGATGCGCTCTATCTGACTCAGAAATTCTTTCTTCTTTGTCCGCACCTGGCTCAATTCATCGCTCAGGCCCGACAGACTCATCTGCTTATCCATAGTATTATTATATCATATTTTTTCTTTGTGCGGTGTTGCCTTAAAAAGCTGTCAGATATTGGCCAAAATTGATTTCAGCAAGACACGAGGGAAAATCTGTTTTATTCTAAAGTGAGTGATTTCCAAATCTGCAAGGCCTACAAGTTTTATGAATTAATGATTTATGAAATGTTATGCGGAACAGTATTTTGAAGCAAATTACGGAGTGACGGAATCAAGCTGTCTGATTTTCCAGAACCAACCGGATATTCCACTGAACTGTGCGACTGGCAAAGAGATATGGATTGAGGAGACTTGAGCGGATACCATATTTTCAAGTTCCAAGGAAAATATTCTCGGAACATCTTTTTAAAATGCTGCAGTTGTTCAACAGTATATGAGGATAAATAATCATGTTAATTGTAAGTGGTCGATTGTAAAATGAAGTTGGACACCTGAAAAAAAGGAATCCATAGTGACTTCCAATGTGGTAGAATGAAGTTCCCCAACACCATTCACCAGAGGTAATCACTATGGATCACACTCAGTATACCACAAATGGAGCAGAACGCAAGCCCGGAACGCATTTAACCATGGAAGATCGTGGAGCGATTCAGGCTATGAAGAAACTGGGACACTCCAATCGGGCGATTGCTCGATACCTGCATTGCGCACCCAGCACCATTTCCAATGAACTAAAGCGCGGTACACCGCCCAGAACGGGCAGTCGGGGCCGTGCTCCCGGTTATAGCGCAAAGCGTGGGGACGCTGTGTACAAGGAAAACAGAAAGAATAGCCACAAGCCGCACCGCATTGACAAGTGTACGTCATTTGTTCAGTGGGTCGTCACGCAAGTGCGTACGGAAAAGTGGTCTATTGATGCCTGTGTCGGCTATGCCCGCAAGAACAAGCTCTTCCCGGAAGAGAAGATGGTCTGCACCAAAACCCTTTACAATGAGGTATGGGGCGGCAATTTGTCCCTCAACATCTTGGAACTTCCCGAAGCAATAAAACGGAAAAAGCATCATAAAAGTCCCGTAAAACGAAAGAAAGTGTATGGAACAAGCATTGATGAGCGGCCAGAAATTGTAGATTCCCGAACCGAGGAAGGCCATTGGGAAGGTGATACCGTTGTAGGCAAACGCAACGGCAAAGAGTCTGTGATTCTGACTCTTCTGGAAAAGAAAACGCAGAACTACATTGCGATTCGTATTCCCGGAAAGACCAGCGAGGCAGTGAACACCGCTATGGAGAGACTCCATGAGGAATTCGGTGAGAAATTCAGCCAGGTGTTTAAGACTATCACGGTAGACAACGGAGCTGAATTTGCGGATTTCGCTCAGATTGAGAAGTACGGAACAAAGGTCTACTTTGCGCATCCCTACACTTCATGGGAACGAGCACAGAATGAGCGTCACAATGGGTTGCTTCGGCGATATGTCCCCAAGGGAATTTCCATTGAGAATTTCTCTGATGAGGATATCCTCTGGGCAGCAGATGCCCTTAACAGCCTTCCGAGGAAGAATCTGGGGTACTGCACTCCAGAAGAACTCTTTGAAGCATTCCTTGACATTGTTTGCGCAGCCTAAGCGGCTGCGGAAGCCCCAATTTTCTACCGCTGGGTGTCCAACTTGAACTTGCAATTTGCGAGGTAATTATAGATTCAAAATCCAGTAAAAGAACTGGAAAAGAGTGATAAATGACAGTCCTCATCAGCACTTGATAAGCCAGATAATGAGACCACTCGTTTGCTAACGTAAGTTGCAGGTTGAAGAACCTGCAATACGGAGCAGGCGGGTGATCTTTTTTGGGTGTAGTTGATATCAGAAAGCAGGGCGATACAGAAGGCATACCAGGTGTGACAGGGTATGTGCCTCCAAGTCTGTATATCTACCACAGTATCAAAACGGCTGCTTCTTTTTATCATATACTTGAATTCTGCACGCAAGTTGGAGCTTTGCTCCACTTGCGTGTTTTTCATTGCAGAGGAGGGAGCCGTTCTCCCCCAACCTCCATTTCGAATCAGAAAACGAAATGGAGGGAAAAGAATGGATTGGCGTAATCCGAACAAAAAGGAATACGGGCCGGGTCTCGACCCTGTTGAATCAGAAACCGATGATGTACTGCGCGGCAGGTTTACGAAATGGCTGGATGTTGTCCTGTACCGTGCCAAGCTGAAGTACCTTCGCAAATTGAGTCAGGAAATAGAAACTGTGTCTCTGGATGAATTGATTGACAGCGGATTTCAGCCAGAAGCGCCTGACTCCTTTGCACACATTGAACGGTGCAAAAGAGGTTCTTTTGAGTTTGAGGAAGAGCGTCTCGCGGCTGCTTTTCGAAATCTCCCCATCAAGCGCCAGCAGATCTTGGAGATGCTGTTTATTGAGCAGATGAAGCCGGAAGAGATCGCCCGAGTGCTAAACTGCTCCGTCCAGCATATCTATAATCGGCGATCCAGCGCATTAAAGGCGCTGCGGTTTGCATTAAAGGAAGAAGGGAAAGAAAATGACCAATGATATATTCCGAAGTACACTGGCGCAGGCGGTGGGCGGCAGTCATGAAGCATTAGAGGAAATCCTGAAGCTGTATGAGCCGTTGATTCACAAACACAGCTATTTGAATGGCAAGCAGGATGATGACTTGAGGCAGTATCTCATGATCCATGTCGCTCTCAACATTCATAAATTTCCGCTGTGAGAAATGCGGCCCCGGCATATCACCGGGGCCATAGAATTTTGGGGAAGTGATTAGGTTTTTGCTATGTGCAGGCTCTTTAGTTGTGAAGGCAATCCCCATGCCCCTTGAACCTTGACAGCTGAATAGCCCGAACCTCTACGATCCCGATTCGGTGAGCGGCTATCCCTCTGTCCGGCAAGCAGAGCAAGAGCACTGATGTACGGATGGCAACCGTGCAACGCGATGATCCATTCGGGGATAATGAGACATCTGTAATTCGCAGCCCGGCCATAAAGAAGGCGGGGAGATGAAATTTCTATGGACCTGTACGCCACAGGCGGAGTGGGAGGGCCTTTTGAATAACAAATCCACAATTTGGCAAGAATAAGTTGGAAGATGACACACAGGAGGTGCTCGATTATATATGAAAGAAAATAATCAAACGACTGCTGATATGAGCGGCCTGGTTGATATTCGGGATGTAAAGGTGGATCGCAGTTTGCCTGTTGAGGATCGAATCCGATCCTATGTTGAGCAGGTCAAGGATCCCTATTGCTTTCGTGTGGGGGATGTGAAGGTGCGAGTATCATTTGCATCTAACGGCAGAACCTTGAACGATAGCTTTACTGATATGCTCGCATCCCTATGATGGATGAAATTACCTGCAAAAATCCACGATAACGGCTGGATTTACGATTTGATCTATGCTACAATAAGCGTGGACAAAATCAGCGATCACTCTGGCTGTTTATTCGGATTTCCGTAATACTCAGAAAAGGAGTGGCGCTATGAAGCGAATAATTGATCAGATTTATAGAGTCGCCATCTACCTGCGTTTATCGAAGGATGATGGCGACTTTTCGTTTTCCGATGGCGGGAAAACGGAGAGCAACAGCATTCAAAACCAACGTGAGTTGCTGCACGCCTATTTGGCGAAGCACCCGGAAATGGAACTTTACGGTGAGTATAAGGACGATGGACGAACCGGCACCAATTTTGACCGTCCGGATTTTCAGAGAATGATGGAAGACGTTCGAAAGGGTGCCATCAATTGCATCATTGTTAAGGACCTGTCACGATTCGGGCGTGACTATATCGAATGCGGAAAGTATATCGAAAAGATTTTTCCGCAGCTCGGGGTACGGTTTATCTCAGTCAATGATGGGTATGACACTGCCGCAAGCTCCAGCACCGACAGCCTTGTGATCCCCTTTAAGAACCTGATAAATGATTCTTACAGCCGGGACATTTCCATCAAGGTGCGTACTAATTTGGAAGTGAAGCGCAGGCAGGGAGAGTTTATCTCCAATTTTGCAGTGTACGGATACTGTAAAGATCCAGCGGATAAAAATCACCTGATCGTTGACGAATATGCCGCCGATGTCGTGCAGAACATCTTCAAATGGAAAATCGAAGGCCTAAGTCCAAACAGCATTGCCGTCCGGCTGAATAAACTTGGCATTCTCTCCCCTATGGAATACAAGAGATCCCATGGCAGCCGATATTCGACAAAGTTCAAGAAAAATACCATTGCTGAATGGAGTCATGTGGCTGTGCGCAGGATTCTTCAGAACGAGGTATATACGGGGGTTTTGGTACAGGGCAAGCGAACCACACCAAACTACAAAACCAAGAAATTTGTGTACCGGAATGAAGACGAATGGGTGCGAGTGGAAGGAACCCATGAGGCGATCATTTCCCGACCGCAGTTCGATCTGGTACAGAAGCTGCTGCTGGAAGACACGAGGGCAGGTGCAGAAGATACTGCTGTTCATCCCTACTGTGGACGTATTTTCTGCGCAGACTGCGGTGCACCAGCTGTCCGCAAAACGGTTCGTTCTGGTGACCGACAGTATGTCTACTATGTATGCAGCGCAAACAAATCAAACCGGGAGGCATGCAGTAAGCACAGTATCCGGGAGGATGTTCTGAACAGCGCAGTACTGGCTACGATTCGGAAACAGATTGAGTTGGCGCTTGATATGGATCGTGCCCTGCAGGACATCGAAAAGCTCTCATGGGAACGGTTTGAACTTCGAAAGTTGGATGCCAACATTGAGTTGCAAAACGAAACCATTCAGAAAAATAACAATCTCAGGCTGGGGGTCTATGAGGATCTTCAGAATGGAATTCTCACCAGAGACGAATTCATATCCATGAAATTGGAATTTGCATCGCGGATTGCCGAAGCACAGAAGGTAATTGAGCAACTGACACACAGGAAAAGCGAGATCCAGCACGGACTAAGTAAGCAGCAGAGCTGGCTTGCCCAATTCAGGGAGTATGAGAACATTTCCGAGGTGACAAGAAGTATTCTCGTGAGTTTGGTTGAGCGAATCAAAGTCTTTGAGAATTCCGAAATTGAAGTAGTGTTTCGGCATAAAGATCAGTTTACTGATATTCTCACATTCCTGGAAGCGCAAAAAACACATACTCATTCAGAATCAAAGGTTATCCCGATGCCCAGATTGGAGGTGGTATAGGTGGCACGAACGTCAAGAAAAAACCATGTCCCAGATCAGATTATTCCGGAAATTTCTGATACTGAGATATTCCGGACGGCAATTTATCTTCGCCTTTCTCTTGAAGACAACGGGAAAAAGGACGGAGATTCCATGGAGAACCAGCAAAAAATGCTGCTGGACTATGTCGTTTCCCGACCGTATCTCATGCTGGTGGATACCTATATGGATAATGGTTACACAGGAACTGACTTTTCTCGGCCAGAATTTTCCCGAATGATGGATGATGTGAAGGCAGGAAAAATCAACTGCATCGTTGTCAAGGATCTGTCCAGACTTGGCAGAAACTATGTTGAAGCCGGCGACTATCTGGAAAAGGTGTTCCCCTTCCTGAATGTCCGGTTCATTGCAGTCAACGATCATTATGACAGCGCTTTCCTCACTTCCGGAGATCAACTCGGCGCTTCCTTAAAGAATATCGTCAACGATATGTACGCAAAGGATATCTCCAGAAAAATTACTTCAGCCATGAAGGCAAAGCGCTTGCGGGGCGACTATATCGGGAACTATGCTCCTTATGGCTATTTGAAGGATCCGGAGAATCCGAGCCATCTGATTATTGACCAGGAAATTGCGCCTATCGTAGTTGAAATTTTCGAGATGCGGGCAACCGGCGCAGGCATTGCCACCATTGCGCGAGCGCTGAATGAAAAGGGATACCCATCTCCCGGTAGGCTCCGTTTTGAGCGGGGGATTATCACCAATAACAACAAAAAAGGAACGGATCTTCCCTGGAACAGGCATGTCCTGACCGAACTACTCCGAAATGTGGTATATATCGGAAATCTTGCACAGGGACGAAGTACGCAGTGTCTATATAAGGGAATTGCGTACCATTGGACAGATCCTTCCGAATGGGATGTCGTAGAACACACACATGAGCCGATTATCAGCATGGAACTGTGGGAACGTGCCCAGTCTGTGGACAAACGCAATTCCAAAGCGGCAAAAGACAGCTTTGGAAAGTATGCGCATCTGCCCAAACGTGAGAACCCCTATGGCTCGCTGCTACGATGTGCGGACTGCGGACGGGTAATCAAATATGTCCGTTCTTATTCCCCAAAAGGTGATAAAGCTTATTATAACTACAAATGCCCTGAAAACATCGAGTTGGGCGATTCCGCTTGTCCAAAGAAAAACATCCGGGCACAGGATTTGGACACCGTTGTACTCGCCACCCTTCAAAAACAGATGGAG
>OJSK01002598.1_pt1 | contig 9873 bp, 7 predicted proteins | sample 1599461 | NCBI WGS metagenome assembly OJSK01 (sample SAMN04168658, study PRJEB22393) | human gut metagenome | biome: human gut microbiome; feature: stool | host: Homo sapiens | collected 2014-03-24 | reverse complement strand
TAATAATATCCTCAAATCTTCTTCCATATGCTAAGAAAGGACAGTCCCCTCAACCCAGACGGGGACTGTCCCCCCATGTCAACATGCTACTTTATACGGAACAGTGGCTGGCCGTACTCGACAACCTCCTCGTTCTCCACGAGAATCGCCTCGACGACACCATCATATTCACTTTCAATCTCGTTCATCAGCTTCATGGCCTCGATCAGTCCGAGCACCTGGCCCTTCTTCACGGTGTCGCCCACCTCAATGAAAGGCGCTGCGCCGGGCGACGGCGCACGGTAAAAAGTGCCCACCATCGGGCTCGTGATGGTTGGCAGGGCGGCCTGAGCAGCATCCTGAGCGGGAGCCGGGGCCGCCGCGGGTGCGGCTGCCGGAGCAGGCGCTGCCTGCGGCACGGCCGCAACGGTTACCGCAGCGGGCGCTTGCACGACGGGGGCTGCAGAAACGGTCGGGCGGTTGACGATGCGAACGTGGTCTTCGCCTTCCGTGATTTCAAGTTCGGCAACGCCGCTTTCGCTCACGAGGTCGATCAATGTCTTGAGTTTGCGAAGGTCCATTTTGTTTCAGCAATGAATGTGTCAAAGTGGGCTCCTGACGTCTGGGCCGCAGGTGCAGGGGAGCCGCACGGCGCGGACGGCACAGAGAGCCGCAAAGGCTGCTTAGGAGCGTCATTTTCTTTAAAAGAGCACTGAAAAGCAGATAACTCAGCGCAATTTTGCGCATTCTGCCTATTTCTTGTCAAAGAAAATCTGCTTCAACACTAGGGTATTCCCTAAGTATTGGCGTAAAACGACGCTCTGAAGGCCATTGCAAATAAACTGCAGAGTGTAGAGAGCAGCCGATGCCCTCGGTATGCCCTCAACGGGGTAGCCCAATACGGCAGACGGATGATGCTGGTTATGGCTGCGGTTTAGAGGGTGTCTGAGAGAACTTGGGCGAGTGCATCCGAAGGGAGTGCCCCGGCCGCTTCCCACTCGGCTTGAAATTCGTCGGGCCGGGTGAGTGCCGGGAGCGGCGTGTGCTCGGGAACGATTCGCACAAGAACGGGTTCGCCGCGCACGTCAAGCAGCAGAGAGTCCAAACATTTTTCGCCGACGCGGCGGGCAAAGGCGGTGGGGTAGGGAGCATCGAGCGGTTCGGGCAAAAACCCGGCATTGAGCAGCGCAAGAAAGGCTTCTTTTTCACCCGTGCCGATGGCGACAAGTTCTGCCGGGGAAGTCTCGACAGCCGCGCCGGACAGGACAACGCCGATCAGGCGGCAGTTGAGTTCCGGGACGCTGCGCATAACGTGGAGTGCAGCATGCCGTTTGGCCGCGAGCAGCGCCTGATGTTCATGAGGCGCAAAGAGTGCAAACCACCGGCGAATCTCACTCGCAGTGAGATTGGGGTCGGGGCGGATCCCCACCGAGCGCTGGGCATCGCGAAAGGCGCGTGCCCAAGTGCGACCTTCGGCGGCGATCAGCTTGGCGGCGACGGCGGCGGCTTCTTGTTCCTGTCGTGTGTACTCGCGCATGCTGCGCCTCCCAGAGAAGAAAAATGCATCTGAAGAATTCTAGAGCGGCCGAGATGTCAGCAGTTTTGCGACAATTTCGGTCAATGAAATCCCAAGCGCCGCGATGCGCTCCTGGGGCTCCTACCCAATGCGAGGAATCTTTCGATGCATATCCATATTCTCGGCATCTGCGGCACTTTCATGGGCGGCATCGCTCAGATCGCCCGCGAAGCCGGCCACCAGGTGACCGGGTGTGACAAAAACGTCTATCCCCCGATGAGCGATGCGCTGCGCGCCAACGGTATAACCATCACTGAAGGGTACGGTGCCGAGCAGCTTGCTGTCGCTCCTGATCTTTGGGTGATCGGCAATGCTGTCTCCCGCGGCAATCCGCTTTTGGAGGCCATTCTCAATGCCGGCCTTCCTTATACCTCGGGCCCGCAATGGCTGAGTGAAAACATTCTTACCGGGAAGAAGGCTCGGACGGTGCTTGCTGTTGCAGGAACGCACGGCAAGACGACCACTACTTCCATGCTCACTTGGATCCTGCGCGAAGCTGGACTCCATCCTGGATTTCTGATCGGCGGCGTCCCTTGTTGGGGGGAGCAGTCGGCTGCTTTGGGCGATCCTCAGGCGCCTTTTGTGATTGAAGCTGACGAATATGACACCGCGTTTTTCGATAAGCGCAGTAAGTTTGTCCACTATCGTCCGCGCATCGCGATTTTGAATAATCTAGAGTACGACCACGCGGATATTTTTGAAAATCTCCAGGCCATAGAAACGCAGTTTCACCATCTTGTGCGGACGATGCCTTCGGAAGGAACCATCATCGCCAATGCCAAAGCGCCGGCGCTGGACCGTGTGTTGGCACGCGGCTGTTGGTCAAAGCTTGAGCGATTTGACACGCCCTTTGGCACGCCGGACGGATGGACGCTTGCCGAAGACGGTTCGGCATCGCTCGGCGCAGAGGTCTTCGGTGCGGTAAAGATTCATATGCCTGGACGCTACAACGAGCTCAATGCTCTGGCAGCGGTTGCCGCTGCGCGTGCGGCGGGCGTCCTTCCTCAGGCAGCTCTGAAGGCGCTCGAAAGTTTCCCCGGCGTTCATCGTCGGCAGGAAGTGAAAGGCGAAGCCGACGGGTGCCTCGTCATTGATGATTTTGCGCATCACCCCACGGCCATTCATGAAACGATCGACGGCGTGCGCGGCCGCTGGCCGGGACGTCGGCTGCTAGCGGTGCTTGAACCGCGCAGCAATACGATGAAGCTCGGCACGATGAAGGATCGGCTGGCCGGCGCACTGGCTGATGCCGATGCGGTCTTTTGTTATGCCGGCCCGGGTGTTGCCTGGTCGCCCGAAGAGGCTCTGAAGGCTCTGGGCAGTCACGCTTGGGCAACGCACGACTTTGATGCTTTGGTGACGCAGGTCGTGAATGCTGCTCGTCCGGGTGACGTTATCCTCTGCATGAGCAACGGGGGGTTCGGCGGCATTCATGGGAAGCTCTTAGCCGGACTCAAGGCCAAGGCTGAGTCCCGTGCGGGAGCTTAAGCATGGAGCGATCCGCTGTTGACCGTGTCGTTTACCTGCACGGCTTTCGTTCCTCACCGGCTTCGGCAAAAGGCCGCGAGCTCGCTGCGGCCGCAGCAGAATGGAATGCCGATTTTTCTGCGCCGGATCTGAACCTTTCGCCGCGGGAAGCCGATGCGCTCGTAGGCAGTCTGCTCTCGCCGCTCTCTGCCCAAGCACGACGGTGCACGCTTCTGGTGGGGTCAAGTCTGGGCGGTTTTTACGCACTTCGTGCGGCGCGGGCATACGGCTGTCCGACGGCGGTCGTCAACCCCTGCCTGATGCCTTGGGATTTTGTGCCGCAGCAAGTGGGACTCCAAACTATTTTTGGCACCAATCGAACGATTATGGTGAAGCCTGGGTTTGCCGACGAATTTCGCGAACTTGCTGCCGAAATGCCGGCAGCACCGCTGGATCCCGCCGATGCGTTGGTGCTGCTTTCAACGGCAGACGAGACGCTTGACTGGCATATTGCGGATCGAGCGCTGCGCGACTCTCCCAAAGTGCTTTCCACCGAGGATGATCATCGAATGCAGCGCTTTGCTGAGTGCTTGCCCGCCGTACGCGGATTTTTTATGCGGCGCAAGATTGTGCCTGCATTCGACGCGCGATAGTGCAAAATAGCGGCCTTGAGGAAAACACCGAACAACCATCGGACAGTTCGCGCTTTGCGCGAACGCAGTTGAAGCAGAACGCGATGTATCTATATTTCGAAGACGACGGAGCCTTCAAGGCGGGAACAGTGCTTTCGCAGGCTGGGAGCGCCTATCAGGTAGAGCTGACTACGGGGCGGCGGAGCAAAATCAAGGCCTCTCATGTCTTTTTTCCCTTTGAGACACCGAGCGCTTCAGAACTTATCGCGCGTATTCCGGAGGCTGCTGCAGAGCTTGATCCGGCTTTTCTCTGGGAAGCCGCGCCGGCAGAGGAATTTTCCTTTAAGGATCTCGCTCAGGAATACTGGGGTGAGAAGCCTTCGCCCGTAGAGCTCGCGGCACTGCTGACGGTACTGCATGCCAATCCGGTTTACTTCTACCGCAAAGGCCGAGGCGTTTACCGCAAAGCGCCGGCGGAAATCCTCTCCAAAGCGCTGGAAGCGCTTGAGCGCAAGCGCCGCATGGAAGAGCAAAAGAAGGCCTGGACGGCTGAAATGGTTGAAGGGAAGCTCCCTGAGGCGATCGGCCGTCAGGCCCTGACGCTTCTGCTTTCGCCCGATAAGAACGGAATCGAATGGAAGGCGCTCTCGGATGCTGCTGCGGAAACGCGGCAGACGCCGCTGCGTCTGATGCTCGCATTGGGCGGCATTGCTTCGCCTTGGCGCTGGCATGTTGACAGCTTCTATACGGCGAATTTCCCGCATGGCCGCGGTTTCCCTGCCGGCCTCCCGGAGCCCCCGGCTGACACGTGGGAGGAGCTCCCCATTGCCGACGTTGACGCCTTCTCGATTGACGATTCAACGACGACGGAAGTTGACGATGCGGCGAGCATCGAGCATCTTGAGGGCGGCATCACCCGCGTAGGCATCCACATTGCCGCACCGGCGCTGATGATCCAGAAGGATTCGCCGCTCGACACGGTAGCCAAGACGCGCATGAGCACGGTTTATGCTCCGGGTCTGAAGACGACGATGCTGCCGGAAAACTGGATTAAAGCTTCGTCGCTCGATGAAGGGCACCTCGTACCCTGCATTTCACTTTATGTGTGGGTAAAGGACGACACATTTGCCGTCGAGCGCACTGAGACACGTCTGGAGCGGATCGCACTGAAGGCAAATCTGCGCTACGACAAAATCGATGATCTGGTCACCGAGGAAGCGATTGCGGCTGATGCGCTCACCATCCCGTATGCGCACGAAATCGCTTGGCTGTGGCATTTTGCCAAACGTCTGCAGCACGGCCGTGAAGAGGTGCGCGGACGTCCCGAACCGACGGGACGCGTGGATTGGTATTTTGCGCTTGAGGGCGATGGCGAGGATGCGGTTATTCACGTCAAAGGCCGCCGCCGCGGCGCGCCGCTCGATCTGCTGGTTGCTGAACTGATGATTTTCGCCAACAGCACTTGGGGCCTTTGGCTCGAAGAGCATGGCACCCCGGGCATTTATCGTTCGCAGCGCATGGGGCGTGTGCGCATGAGTACGTCACCGGGACCGCATGATGGTTTGGGGGTGGAGCGCTATGCCTGGAGCACGTCGCCGCTGCGCCGTTATGTGGACCTCGTGAATCAGCGTCAGATGATTGCGGTGCTTCGCGGTGAAACTGCGCCTTACGGCCGCACCGATGTCGACCTTTTCACGATTGTGAGTCAGTTTGAAGCGATTTACGGTCTCTATTCCGACTTCCAGACTCGAATGGAGCGTTACTGGTCGCTGCGCTGGATTCTGCAGGAAAAACTCACGTCCATTGAGGCGATTGTCGTCAAGGGCGATCTCGTTCGCATCGACGGACTGCCTTTCATGCAGCGGGTGCCGGGACTCACCGAAGATCTTCCGCGCGGACGCAAAGTGGAGCTTCGTATTCTGGGGTGCGACCTCGTCGATCTTGTCATGGATGCAAGACTCGTTAAGGTGCTTGACGAGGCGATTACGCCCGAAGAGGAAGCCGCGCTTGAAGAGTCCCTCAACGAAGCGTCTGAAGCTGCGGAGGCAGCCGAAGAGGTGAAGGAGGCCAAAGCGGCTGAACATGCCGCACAGGCCGATGCTGCTCAAGTTCTGAGTGCGTCCAATTAATTTAAAACGTCAAACATGGGAAAAGGTCGATTCGCTTGGGCGAAATCGACCGCATGTTTGGGATGTTCGCTGCCGCTTCTTTTCCTGATCCGGCACTCTGGAAGAAGCGGACGGTCTTAAATCGTGCTAGCCTCACGGGCGATTGCGGCTGAAGGTTTTTATTTGCAGCAGCCGCAGAGCTTCGTCCGGGAGGAATTTTTTTCCTTCTGTCCCGTCCAATCCTTGAGCTGAGAGAGGTACTGCGCCGTGAACCGCGAGGACCAAACAGAAGCGCCCAACGAGGAGATCGCAGGCGCTCCGACGCTCGATTCGGACGAAGCCAGCCGCGCGCTTGCGCGGGTGCAGCAGGTTCTCGATTCCGATGAGGATCGGGCTCGAGCTTTGGAAAAAGCTCGTGAAAAGGCCGAAAAAGCCGCTCGCGCAAAATCGGGGGGCAGTGAAAAGCCCGATGAGGATGACAAGGATGATGAAGCGCGTCCGCTGACGCCGGAAGCCGCGCAGCAGCTGCGTGACATTCTGGAGCCCCTCCTTCCTGCCGACATTGCTTGGGTACTCGAAGCCCTGCCGCTTGACGACCGTCTTGCTGTCTGGAATCAAGTCCAGAGTGAGTCTGACGGCGATATTCTGCTCGAAGTCAACGAGGGCGTTCGTGAGACCCTGATCGAAGCGATGGACCGCGACGAACTCGTCGACGCGGTTGAAACGCTCGATACCGACCAGATCGCTGACTTGGTCGATGACCTGCCGCCAGATGTGATGGCGGAGGTTCAGGAAGGCCTTTCGCACGAAGAGCGTGCTCAGCTGCGCGCGGCCATGTCGTACCCCGAAGACTCGGTCGGTGCGCGCATGGACTTTGAAATGGTGTCGATCCGCGAGGAAGTGACGATCGACATGGTGCTCAGATACCTGCGCCGCTTCAAAGAGCTCCCTGATCATATGGACCAGATCTTTGTCGTTGATCGACTGGGCCGTTTAAAGGGAGCGCTTGCTGTCGCTCAGATTCTGACGTCCGATCCAGCCAAACAGGTGCGGCGCATCATGCAGACCGAGACCTTCACGCTCAACCCGCTCGATGATGCGAGTGATGCGGCACAGGCCTTCGAGCGCTACGACTTGGTGAGTGCGGCAGTCGTTGATGAGGCTGGTCGATTAGTGGGCCGTCTGACAGTCAATGAAGTGGTTGACGTCATTCGAGAGGAAAGCGACGAAGACGCTTTCAGTGCAGTAGGTCTGGATGACGAACAGGACTTGTTCGGCAGCGTTTGGGGAGCGGCCAAAAGCCGCTGGCTCTGGCTGGGCGTCAACCTCTGTACGGCTTTCTTTGCTTCGCGCGTGATTTCAGCCTTTGACGGCACCATTGAGCGCGTGGTGGCACTTGCGGCTTTGATGCCCATCGTAGCGGGCATGGCCGGCAATTCCGGCAATCAAACGCTGACGCTTTTGGTGCGCTCGCTTGCCACCGGACAGGTGACGCTGGCCAATACTATCGATATTTGGAAGAAGGAACTTGCCGTAGCGGTTGTCAACGGCCTTCTCTGGGGCGCCATTGCCGGCCTCTGTGCTTGGGCGCTTTATTGGGATTCGCCGCAGGGGCATACGCTCGGTCTGGTCATGGCGCTTGCGATGTTCCTCAACATCGTCCAGGGAGCGGCTGTCGGACTTGCTGTGCCGCTCATTCTGAATAAGATGGGGCGCGATCCGGCCATGGGCGGTTCTGTGCTGCTGACCTTTACGACCGATTCGGGCGGGTTCCTGATCTTCCTCGGGCTCGCGACCATTTTCTTCCGCTGACGAGAGAAAAAAAGATCGCCCGTGTTCACCGGGCGGCCTTATTCCATCTGATAGGTGCGATTAGCGACGGCTAAAGATCACCGAAGAGACGCTTCAGGTCGTCAATAGATTTCTTGGCTGCGGGCTTCTCCTCGTCGCTTTCCTTGGCGGAAATTTCACGCACGGTGTAGACATCTTCGATTTCTTCTTTCCAGTATTCGTGCGGCGCGCTGGAATGAAGAAAACGGTCCGCAATTTCTGACCCCACATTTTCGGCACGCAGCACCCGTTTGGTGTCGAACTCCACATCAAGCCAGCGGCGGGTGCGGTCATAGCCGGCGGAAGTGATGCCGCCGCGGTGGATAGGAATGCGCTTCATCTGAATGCCTCTTTTTAAAGCTTCAACAGCGTTCTGAAGATGATTTTTTAGAAAGTTGCCGGCGGAACTAGGCGCACGACAAATGATGGTTAGATTCTACCTATCGCGATGGCGGACAGATTGCATTTAACAAACGTGGCCAAGAGGTCGGCTGAGTTGAATACTGACGCAATAGTGAGATGGTTTCACTGCAATTTTTTTGAAACAAAGCAAAAACAAAAGCAAAATTTTATTGTCTTCAAGCGTTTTCGCAATGAGCGGGTACTCGCATCCTGGTGGAAGATCTGTTAATCTGCAAACCAATCAATAGCCGAATGTGCGCGTTAACCCCAAAGCTTTAACGCTGTCGGTCCAGAAAACATCAAATTTTAAATTACAGCCGCAGCAGCAGCTCAGACAACCCTAGCAGGGCTTGTTTGATTTCGGGACGGCTTGTGCTCGTTTCAATGCATCTTCAAGACGTCGATATTTCTGCCCCTACCGTATCGCCCCTGACGCCTTCAAAGACTCCCGGGAAGCTTCTTGCAAGCATTACAAACGGGAGATTCTGGCCCATGGGTGCAGTGGGCTCGGCAGCAGTGGCTGCTGCAGTATGGCTTACTGCTGTTGGTTTGGCGGGGCCGGCCGGCGTCCAAGCGGCTACGCAGACAGAAATTGTCGCGATTGAAGAGGCCGATGTACATGAGTCGCTCAATCGGTTTTTGGAAGAGAAAGAAGCGAACGCTGTAGCGTTGGTCGAGGATTGGGAACGCAAGTCTCCAGCTTCGGAGGCGAGCTTGAGTGAGGCGGGCGATGCTTCAGAGGAGTCCGTGGCGGCTTATATCAACCGCAGCTACCGCGTTCCGCTCGAAGAGGCCAGACAGCTGACGGCATGGGCGTTGGAAATCGGACAGGGCTTTGATGTTGATCCGCTGCTTATTCTTTCGGTAGCGGCTACCGAATCGAGTTTTAATCCTAAGGCCAAAAACGGCTCTGGCGCAGAAGGGCTCATGCAGGTCATGACCAGCGTGCATACAGAGAAATTCAAAGCCTTCGGCGGTGCAAAGGCCGCAATGGAACCCTATCCCAACATGGTGGTGGGCGCTTCCATTCTCGCGCGTCTCATTGACCGAACAGGCAGCGTTTCGCAGGGCCTCAAGCATTACTACGGCGCGGGCAATCAGTCGAGCGACAACGGTTACGCCGCTAAGGTGTTTAAAGAACGCAGCCGTCTGCAGGTCGCTGCAGCCGGTGACTCGGACCGTGCGGTGGAGCTCTCGCGAGCCAATCGGACGGGGCCCGCATACAACGCGAAACATCGTCCCCGCAATCTTGGCTACGGTGAATGGATGCAGCTCTTGGAAACGCGTGCGCAGCAGGGCGGCAGTGTGAAACGCCTCGCGCCCGAGAGCGATGCAGTGGCGGAAAACCGCCGGTCGTCAGATTCAGCTGAAGGCAGCAGTACTGAAAGCTAAGCTTTTATCGGCTGATATTGAAACGAAGAAGAGCGTGTCTGCAGCAGAATGCGGCGCTCTTTTTTCCTGATGGGCCTCAACAGGCACGAGGAAGATCACCGACAAGTGTCTGAGCCCAAATAGCCGCGGCCAGTCCTGCGGTTTCCGTGCGCAGAACACGCGGCCCCAGAAGCTGAGGCCGCCAGCCGTGAGCGGCGGCGAGCTCGATTTCGCGAGCAGAGAACCCGCCCTCGGGTCCGACGGCAAAGGCGACGGAGAGGAGCCCCGGCAGCATGCTCGAAGCCGCAGAGGCATCGGCACCGGGCGCCAGAACAAATTTGACGTCTCCAGAAACAGTCTTAAAGCCGGCTTCAAGAGAGGGGACTGCCCGAACGAGGGGCACGACATTGCGGCCGCACTGTTCAGCCGCCGAGCGGGCAATGTCGGTGAGACGGGCCAGACGTTTTTCCAAGCGTTCCCCGGCAAGCTTCGTCACGCTGCGTTCGGC
>OJSK01002594.1_pt1 | contig 9879 bp, 8 predicted proteins | sample 1599461 | NCBI WGS metagenome assembly OJSK01 (sample SAMN04168658, study PRJEB22393) | human gut metagenome | biome: human gut microbiome; feature: stool | host: Homo sapiens | collected 2014-03-24 | reverse complement strand
TTTCCCGACCGACAAGCATTGAAGAAAGTGCCATTTCTTGGGGATGCACGCTTTCAGCAGGCTGCTGGGTTTTTGCGCATTCCGCAGGGAACAAATCCACTGGATGAAACAGGAGTGCATCCAGAGGCCTATGGACTTGTTAAGGAGATGACCAAGGCTTTGGGCTTAACGAGTGTGCAGGATTTAATGCGAAATGGAGCCGTTTTAAAGCGCATTAAACCTACGGATTTCGTTGATGAAAAGTTCGGTGTTCTCACGATTCGCGACATTCTTGCCGAACTCGAAAAGCCTGCCCGCGATCCTCGAGCGGAATTTAAGACAGCATCCTTCAAGGATGATGTGCAGACGATTGATGATCTGCGTCCAGGCATGAAGCTTGAGGGTGTTGTTGCCAACGTAGCTGCTTTTGGCGCCTTTGTTGATATTGGGGTGCACGTCAACGGTTTGGTGCATGTGTCGGCACTAGCTGATCACTTCGTTAAGGATCCGCGGGAAGAAGTGCGAGTGGGGCAAGTAGTGCACGTTGTCGTGATTGAGGTAGACCCTGCGCGTCAACGCATTGCACTCTCCATGCGTTCAGATGGCAAGGGAGGTTATACAAGTGCCTCTGCCGTCAGTCGTAAGGGAGGCTCCGGCAGAAACGATCACAGTGATCGGAATAAGGGCGGAAAAGTTGCCCAGACGGCCCTTGGAGCAGCTTTCGCTGCACTTAAGCGATAAAACGGATCCGGGAGATTAAAGGCTCGAAGTTTAGGGATAACTTCGAGCCTTTTTGCGGCATCACTAAGATTGTGGTTACTCAGACTACCGTCAAGCGGCTAAGGATCGTGCAGCTCTCTTTATAGGCGGGAGGAACAAGGTCGTATGCTCGGTGAATGTATGCGCCGACGAAAATGCATGAATTGCGGCGACAGTGGGGCTAGGGAAAACGCATCAATACATTGTGCATTCGGCAAAGCACCTGAGCGACAAAGGGATCATGTCCGCATTTCGATTCGCAGCAGCATAGAGCTCAAATGACAGGATTTTTTATGCATAAATCGCTGGAGGATTTACTGGCCTTCTCAAGCGTTTCATTGTTCGTGATGCGCGTTCTGTAGGAGTTGCGATGGGAGGTGATAGAGCTCAACGCATGGCACTAGCCTTCGTTAATCCTAGCAGGGCGCATGCAGTTGCAAAAAAAACGGGAGAGACCGTGAAGAAGGCATGTCGCTGCAATAGGAAAGGCCCAAACGAGCAGTTCCGTTTGGGCCTTCAATGGAACGGAGGGCGACAAGAATTATTGTTTGTTAGCCTGAGCGTCTAAATTTGCTTCATGCGGTTCCTCTTCAATCGTGCCGGAAACTCGACGTTCACCGAATTCCATCAGTGCGTTGAGGATGATCGCGCCAAAGGTAGCAGTGCCGATGCCTCCGAGCGTGAAGTTCCCTAAGTGAATAGTGAAGTCGCCGCCACCCAAAATGAGTGTTACGGCTGCAACGATGAGATTGCGGTTGTCGCCGAAATCGACATGGTTCACCACCCATACGCGAGCACCCGCAACAGCAATGAGCCCGAAGACCACGATTGATGTACCGCCAAGAATTGGCTGCGGAATTGTCTGAATGACTGCACCGAACTTGGGTGAGAAGCCCAGGATGATTGCAAAACATGCCGCCACTGGAAAGAGCAGCGTCGAGTACACGCGGCAGCCATTACGCCGATATTTTCGCCGTAAGTCGTAACGCCCGTACCGCCGCAGGAGGCCGAAAACATGGTGGCAAGGCCGTCGCCGAGGAATGCACGGCCCATATACGGATCGAGATTACGGCCAGTCATAGCGGTAACCGCCTTGATGTGACCGAGGTTTTCGCCCACAAGGATGATTACCACAGGGGCGATCAGCGTGATGGCCGAAAGAGAGAAGACGGGAGTTTCAAATTGCGGCATTCCGAACCAAGCAGCTTCGGATATCTTGGCGAAGTTGATAGGGGTTCCTAATCCCATACCGTTTGTGAGAATGGCGTAGATAACGTAGGCGAGTGAAAGGCCTACGAGAATCAGAAGCTTCTGAATGAGGCCTCGGGTGTAAACAGCAACGCCGCCCACGCAGAGCACTGTAAGGATGGCAATCCAGGCGTCAAAATCTGTGGGACCGACGCTCTTAACAGCGGTGGGTGCGAGATTCAGGCCGATTACCGCCACCACTGCGCCGGTAACAACTGGCGGCATCAGGCGCTCAATCCAACGTACGCCTGTGCTCATAACGATGAGCCCAACAATTGCATAGATTAAGCCGCATATGACGATGCCGCCTAGGGCCGTTGGGATGTTGGGATTCATGCCCGAACCGGCAACGTAGCCGGTTGCTGAAATGACAACACCGATGAAGGCGAAGGAGCTGCCAAGGTAGCTCGGCACATGACCGCCCACGAGCAGAAAGAAAATGAGCGTGCCAAGGCCGCTCATCAGAATGCAGAGATTGGGGTCAAAACCCATCAATAGCGGGGCGAGCACAGTGGAGCCGAACATGGCGACAACATGCTGAACGCCCAGGGCAAGCGTTTGTCCGATAGGGAGGCGCTCATCAGGAGCGATGATGCCGGAGGTCTTCAGTTTCCAGGTAGGAAAGTAGCTCATAGCGAAAGTACGGTGCAAAGGTAGGTGAAAAGGTCAAACGGCCCCATTTTAGAGCTCGTCGTATCCAAATGTTTCGAGAATCGTTTGTGATACAAACTTTTTGGCATGGTTGTCGATAGCCATTGAAGCTTGGTTCACTGGCAATTCCTAAGGTTTTTCATGGGGCCTCTGCTAAAATGGCGAACCTTTCGGCTGCCGCGCCAATGCAATCGCCTTGCCAGAGCAGTCAGTCCATTGTCCTGAAGAAGCATGACAAGCCCTAATCCTGCGTTAGTGCGAGACGTGGAAGAACGCCGCACCTTCGCCATCATTTCCCACCCTGACGCTGGTAAGACGACACTTACCGAAAAACTCCTTCTTTTTGGCGGTGCCATTCAGATGGCTGGAGCGGTTAAAGGCCGCAAGGCCTCTCGGCATGCGACCTCTGACTGGATGGAAGTTGAGAAACAGCGCGGTATTTCGGTGACGAGTTCAGTGATGCAATTTCACTACCGCGATCACGTCATCAATCTGCTTGATACGCCGGGTCACGAGGATTTTTCGGAAGATACTTACCGTGTGCTTACAGCAGTCGATGCTGCAGTCATGGTGATTGATGCCGCCAAGGGCGTTGAGGCTCAGACGATCAAACTGCTTGAAGTCTGTCGTATGCGCAAGACGCCGATCATCACGTTCATCAATAAATTCGATCGTGAAGTCAGAGATCCTCTCGATCTGCTCGGCGAAATCGAAAACGTGCTGAAACTTCAGTGCGTACCGATTACGTGGCCGATTGGCATGGGCAAAACCTTTCGCGGCGTATTTTCATTGTTGAAGAATCATCTCGTGCGATTCACCGCTGGCGAAGATCGCCTCACGGAAGATCGCGAATTGATTGAAGGGCTCGACAATCCCGAGCTTGATGAGCTTTATCCGATGGAAATGCCCTACGTGCGCGAGTCGATCGAACTTGTGCAGGGGGCGACGGATCCCTTTGACCTTAGGAAGTTCCTTGCTGGTGAACAGAGCCCGGTATTCTTCGGTTCTGGTGTGAACAATTTTGGTGTTGAAGATGTGCTCAATGCGCTTGTCGATTGGGCTCCTCGCCCGCAGCCGCGTGATGCTGGCGTTCGCATGGTAGACCCATTTGAGGATCATTTTTCTGGATTTGTTTTCAAAATCCAAGCCAATATGGATCCTCGCCACCGCGACCGTATTGCGTTTTTCCGTGTTTGTTCTGGACGCTACCAACCTGGCATGAAAGTGCTGCATGTTCGCGAAGACCGCGAAATGAAGATTCCGAATGCACTTACTTTCATGGCGCAGGACCGTGTGATCATGACGGATGCTGTTGCTGGAGACATCATCGGTATCTACAACCATGGCCAACTTCATATTGGCGATACCTTGACACAAGGAGAAAAACTGCAATTCACCGGCATCCCCAATTTTGCGCCAGAACTTTTCCGTGCTGCTCGTTCCAAAGATCCATTCAAGGCCAAGCAATTGCAGAAGGGACTCCAAGAACTAGGCGAAGAAGGTGCAATTCAGGTTTTCACGGGCGAATTCGGAAACATTCTTCTTGGTGCGGTCGGTCAGCTGCAATTTGAGATTGTTGCACAGCGCCTGGCTGATGAATACAAAGTGGATGCACTTTACGAATCTACTGATGTTTCCACTGCTCGCTGGCTCTCGTTCCCTGACGACAAGACTAAACGTGAGTTCGAAGCGGAGCAGAATGCGCGTCTTGCCACCGATGTCAACGGGAATGAGGTTTACCTTGCAACATCGATCTACAACCTTGAAACCACGATGAAGCATTGGCCACAGGTGCAGTTTCACACTACTCGTGAAATGAATCAGGTCTTCTGATCGTTTCCGAGAGCTAATAACAATAAAGCCCGGCAGTTCACTTTGACAGAACGGTCGGGCTTTCTTTTCTTAGGCTTCCTTGGCAAGTGCTTGGCGATAAGCGGATAGTGCTTCAGGATGACAGGAAAGAACTCTTTCCAAATACCCTCGTAAACAGCAGATGGCAATGCCATAGTTTGTCATCGGGACTCCTTGAGCTTTTGCCCTGCGCAGACGCATCAGCATGTGTCTGCGCGTTACAACGCAGCCGCCGCATTGGATCAGTACTTTGTAAGGACGAAGATCATCAGGGAAATCTTTGCCGACAGCCACATCAATCGTAAGATTGACTTTGGTTTTCTCTCGCAGCCAGCGAGGAATTTTCAGGCGTCCGATGTCATCTTTCTGCGGATGATGGCTGCACGTTTCACAAATGAGAACTTTGTCGCCGTCCTTGAGATGCGAAAGGGCTGCTGCTCCGCGAGCAAGTTCAATCAGATCGCTTTTAGCGTAGGCCATCTGCAGAGAGAAAGTCGTGAGCGGAATGTTGTCGGGCGTTTGGGCTGCGACATCATCAATCGCTTGCGAATCTGTCATTACGAAGGCAGGGTTCACCTTAAGTTCATTGATGGCTTCAGCTACGCGGTCCTGTTGCACGACCACTACTTTGGCATGAGCGTCAAGGAGTTCCCGGATTGCTTGCACTTGAGGAAGAATCAAACGTCCTTTGGGAGCTCCGCTATCGATTGGGGTAACCAGAACAACGGTATCTCCGGCATGGGCAAGATCGCTGGCGATTGGGCGGTCAGGCTCCGTATCATCCTGCACGATCTTAATGATGGCTGTTCGGAGGGCGTCTACGCCGCGTTCAGTTCTTGCATCCGTGATGACAATGGGCAGCCCTAGAGACTCGGCGTCAGACAGTACTTCAGCGGAAGGGTCTCCTCCCGCAAGATCGGCTTTGTTGAGAACGAGGATTGCTGGGGTGCCGAGATGTTTGGCATCTGCAGCAATTTCTCGATCATTGTTTTCGAGGCCTTGGGCCGATGCAACGATGAGCGCAAGATCGACCCATTCAAGTACGGTCTTGGAGCGTTCGACGCGGGCGCGGCCAAGTTCTCCGACATCATCAATACCAGCGGTGTCGATGAAGACTACGGGGCCGATGGGGGCGAGTTCACAGGCTTTTTCCACCGGGTCCGTTGTGGTGCCGGGAACATCAGAGACAATGGAAATGTGTTGGTGCGTCAATGCATTGGCCAGTGAACTTTTACCGGCATTGCGTCGACCGAAGAGACCGATATGGATGCGTAGACCTTTGGGCGTGTCGAGCATGGTGAATTCCGAGGTACTTATGAGAGGAGCTGCTTGAGTTCTGAGGTTTGAGGAATCTCAGACGTGTGCGGCTTTTGTTTGATGGTGGTGGTATAGCGCAAAAAGAAAAGGCCGGATGGAAAATCCGGCCTTTAGCACATTGCTGCGCCTCATGTGAATGAGGAAAAATGCAGCGGCATGCTCACATTACTTCTCGATGTCGGTGCGAACAACATCTCGTTCGAACCAGATCGGAGCATGGTGTTCTGCTGCTTCAACCGAGATGGTGCCCGGGCCAAGACGCCAGATGCCCTTGAAGTGCTCGAGCGAGAGAAGTGCGAGCGGGATATGAGCGCAAACCACGAGGACTGAGATGATGATTGAACCCCAGACGTGGAAATAGAAGGTGGCCCAGTATACAAACTTGCCCGTGACCGGTGCACCGATCCAAAGGAGCCAGCCCGTCACCGCCAGCGCGGCAATCATACCCATGAAGAGCAGGTAAGAAGCCTTCTGGCCACCGTTGTAACGGCCCTGCGGAGGAACTTCAACTGGACCGAACGGGATCTTGAAGAAACGGCGGGGATAGCCACCGAAGTTGCGGAACCAGTAGATCGTATTGCGATCCCACTCCAAGCAGGCACGCATGATCAGAGCAAAGCGGTCCGGGGCAATCACGATGAAGCCGAGCAGGTTGAACGTGAACACTGCGCCGAGAATCAAGTGAATAAGCATGGCCGTTTCGGCAGCTTCATCCGACGGATTCAAAAAGTAAACGTACATGCCCGTAAAGAGCAGTGCGAACCACGTGATGGCGTTGAGCGAGTGAAAAACCTTATCCGGCGCATGAAAACGCAGAATACGGTCTGGAGCAAGGGCGGGAATATCAGACATGAGCAGCCTCCGTCATGGCTAGCATGGAACGGGAGTAGAAATGGGTGTGCAGGAGCTCGTGCATCGTATGATCCACGGGCTTGGCCTTCATGGTCTTATAGACAGACATCACAACCGGATTGTTGTGCGAAGAGGCAAGTCCCATTGCCTGACAAAGCTTGTCATCTTGATAGAGACCGGCTTGACGAGCAAGGATGATTGAACTGCGGCGCGACACCATGTCGCCAATTGCCCAGCCGCAAACGACTGCGGCGCCGATGCAGAGGCCGCTCACCTTCAGGAAGCCTCGACGGCCGAGAATCAAGGCCGCAGGACGTTCCGCGTAGGAATAGTTTTGAGAGAACATTTTTTTGAGAACCTCTAAAAATTAGACGCGCAGGGGAAGCGGTGTGGTGGGCTTGAGCCAAGATGTACCAACTGGCTGAACCGGCTGGCCGCCGCCGTTGACGCAGCCGCCAGGACAGTTCATGACTTCGATGAAGTGGTAGCGGTTCTTATCGACGCGAACACGGTGGAGCACTTCAGCGATACCCTGGTTGCAGCCGTTAACGACACAAACGCGGACTTCAAAAATCTTGCCGCCGAGTTCCTTAACGGGAACGGGGATTGTGGCTTCAATAATCGCGTTGTTGTGGCCGCGAACGACTTCGATGTCCTTGTTATCGAGTTCCTTGCCAGCGAGGGCAAAGTAGGCGGTGCGCAGCGCCGCTTCCATCACGCCGCCGGAGCAGCCGAAGATCGTGCCAGCGCCAGAATAGACCTCAAGCGGATGTGTTTCGCTGTCGCGCTTGCGGGTCTTCGGCATAAGGAGCGGGTTGATGCCCTTGCGACGGAAAAGTTCGGCAAGGTCGCGCGCCGTGAGAGAGGCGTCAATATCTTGGAAGGAAGGCGTGTTAGCCGGGATTTCCTTGTGCTCAATGAGCCAACGCCAGGCGGTATTCATTTCGGGACGGGAAGCCTCGAAGATCTTGGCCGTGCAGGGCGTCATCGAAACAAAGTAGACCTTGCGGGGATCGCACTTGAGAATGTGCTTGGCTGCCCACGTCTTCGCGAGCGTGCCACCCATCTGCAGAGGGGATTTCGCGGTGGAAAGGTGGGGGAGCATGTCGGCCGCATAAGTTTCGGCGTACTTCACCCAGCCCGGGCAGCAAGATGTGAAATGCGGGAACGGGTGTTTACCCTGCTCGTCGACTTCAGGCCCACGTTCGCCGAGTACCCAGTATTGCACCTTCTTCACGAATTCGGTGCCTTCTTCGATAATCGTCTGGTCCGCAGAGCTGTTGCAGTCGTACGTGACGCAGCCGAGGGCTTCCAGAGCGTTGACCATTTGCTCGGTCGAGAGTTCACCGGGTTCCCCACCGAATTCTTCGCAGATCGATACGCGCACGGCTGGCGACGGCTGGGCAACCACGATGCGGTCCTTAGCGTCAAGAACGCGTTCGACCTCATCAACGAAGCTCATCTGCTCAATGGCATTGAACGGGCAGGCCACAAGGCACTGGCCGCAATAAAGGCACGCATCGTCAATGATCTCGTGTTTGGCGCCGAGACCACCCTTAATGGCATCTGTCGAGCAGAACTTGCGGCAGGTGTCGCACCCAACGCAGTGATCTTTGTTGATGTGAATAATCCCGCGCAGCTCACCCTTGCGCAGATTGCCTTCGTAGGCGCCACCGTTCTGACCGTATGCGTTTTCGCCCGGCCCGAAGGTGTGGATCGTCATCGTATCCTTGAACATGGACATTTTCTCCGAAGTCGGAAAAACACCTAAAGGGGCGCACCCCTAGGTAGAGGGCGTCCGCAGCGCAGTTCCTTCTTCTTGTTGCAGTCCGAAGTTTCAGCGAACCGTCGTGCAGCGTGAGCGCCCGACGATTGGGGTCGTTGAAATTTCTGGACATGTTTTTAATTTTGAGCGGGAGCAAGTCGAATTAGTAGAAAGTTAATCCGAGACTCCTGCGAACGCCCGCATTTTATCGTGCAGCTAGCTCGAACGTAATGCCCCTGTTCAATACCAAGTAGGTAGACATCGGTAGTTCTTTGGAAGTGTTTTGAATTGTTTCTATGCGGTAGTTAATGCAAATCAAACTGGAACTGCATTGTGAACAATTCCCTTCATATTCCTGAGAAATTTCGTCAGGATTATCAGTGAAGCATCTTGCATTCAATTGGTACAAAAACTGGATTATCAGAAGAGCAGCTTCAAAGGGCTGAACAAGATGACTTTTATCGTTCGGTTTGCCTTGTTTAGAGGGATATCCATCTAATTCTGCAGAGTTGATTGCTTGCCGGCGTCATGAGGACTGTCGAGGATGCTTGGGGATTATCAATAAAAATGGCAGCTCTTATTGAGCTGCCATTTTTAGGAAACTTGAACAGTTTTTTTACATGTCCTCTTCTTTGAGCGGGGCACGAAGTTCCGCACGAACGTGATCCATGCCGGCATAGAAAGCTTTCATCATGACGAGACCGAGGAATTTGCCGGCATCCGTGACGATAATGCGGTCAGGATCGTTTGGGTCATCCTTGATGGCGCCCGAAAGGCGCAATCCCATCATTTCCTTCATGAGCGCACGGTCGAGATTGACACCGTGAACTTCACGGAAGTACTTGCGCGAAAGGCGGTGAGAGAATAGTCCGAGAAGGAGTCGATACTGCAGAATTGAATGTTTGTCGAACGTACGGCGGCGTTCGACACCAGTATTGCCAGCAGCGATACGTTCGGCGTAGCGGCGAAGACTGAAGGTATTGACGTAGAGACTGTCACCGAGGAAGCTGAAAGCACCGGAACCAACGCCTAGATATTCGTCGTGGTCAACAACGTACTCATCGAACCCTTCGTCGTTTGTACGTCCAAAGGTCCATGAGGTGAGTTGGCGATAATGATTCTCGAGCGAATCCATGATCACGCGATATTGATCTGCGAGCTCAAGGCCCGTAGCGGCAATCTTGGCTCTGGCACTTGCACGCGTCTGCGAAGTTACCATCAGCGGATAGGTCGTTACCTGACGAGGATTGAGTTTCACAATCTTTTCCATGTCTTCATGGAGGACATCAAGCGATTGACCGCGGAAGCCGAACATCATGTCAACATTGCAGGTGGGGAAGAGTTCCTGCGCATATTGAAGGCGTTCGTAAATCTGCTCTCCGGAACCAAATTTCTCATATCGGTCAGAAAGCTTCAAAATTTCATCATTGAAACTCTGTACGCCGATGGACATACGG
>OJSK01002570.1_pt1 | contig 9962 bp, 9 predicted proteins | sample 1599461 | NCBI WGS metagenome assembly OJSK01 (sample SAMN04168658, study PRJEB22393) | human gut metagenome | biome: human gut microbiome; feature: stool | host: Homo sapiens | collected 2014-03-24 | reverse complement strand
CTTTTGGCTTAGCATCTGCCGCACCTCGCTCGCCGTATCGGCACTTAGAATTATGTGGTATTGCCCTTATTTTCGCGTCTGAAGCCAGTACTCCCCCATACTGCTGCCGGGCTTGCCGGTGCATTCGTCGTGCAGGTAGTCGGCAAGGCCCGCGGCGGCGGGGTCCCAGGCAAGAGCCTGGGCTTCGGTTTCAAACTCGACCTCGGCGTACCAGAAGGCCGTGGGCAGGTCGGGGTCCACGCAGTTGACCTCGAGCGTCAGCCCGCCGGGCAGCCGATAGCCGCGGCGCTCCTTGCGGATAAGGGGCTTACCTATTAAATGCTCGAGCTTTGCGAACAGCTCGGCGTCGATTTCGGTCTCGATCTCCTCGCGGCTCAGGGTGCCCGCCCCTTTAAAGCAAAGCACCAGCGCCGTGCGCCCGCCCTGCAGGGCCTCGCGCCGGATGCGCACCGTGGGGCGCACGCTGACGTAGCCCTGATCCATCTGGTAGTCCGAGGTCTGGGTCAGCCCCTCCGGCCAGCCCGTGACCATCCATTTGCGTTCGATTTCCATAAGTTTATTATACCTCCCATCCCCCTTGCCTCCCTCTGTGAGACAGACTCCCCCGATACGGGGGAGGTGGCGCTTGCGCCAGAGGGGGAACGGTGGCCCCGCAGGGCCGGAGGGAGAGAACCTTGCCACAGCCCGAAATATTTCGGATGACCGCAAGGCTCTCTCCCCCACCCGCTGCGGCGGGAGCCCCCTCCCAGAGGGGGCCAAGGGGGGTTCATTTCCTGTCCTTAGTATACCACATTCCGTCTCTCGCGCACAGTTCACAGTATTGCCGTATTTCAACCAAAAAGTCGTTGTTTCTTTCGTCAGATTGCCAGTTGCATTTTGTCCGCTTACCCCGTATAATAGAGGCATAACAGCAAGGGCGCTGCGAATGTGTTTTCGCAGCGTCCTTTTTCTGTAAATAGAGGAAATAAAGGAGTAAGAAGTATGGCAGCAACCGTTATGGAACTTTACGGCAGCAAAGTCTTCAACGAGCATGAGATGCGCGAGCGTCTGCCCAGCTCGACCTACAAGAGCCTCAAGGCGACGATTGAGAAGGGCCAGCCGCTGGACCTTGAGGTCGCCAACGTCGTGGCCAGCGTCATGAAGCGCTGGGCTATTGAGCAGGGCGCCACCCACTACACCCACTGGTTCCAGCCTCTGACCGGCATCACCAGTGAGAAGCATGACGGCTTTGTCAGCCCCCAGCCGGACGGCACCGCCATCATGGAGTTTTCCGGCAAGGAGCTCATCAAGGGTGAGCCGGACGCCTCCTCCTTCCCCTCCGGCGGCCTGCGCGCCACCGCCGAGGCCCGCGGCTACACCGCCTGGGACCCCACCAGCTACGCTTTCGTGAAGGACGATACGCTGTGCATCCCCACTGCGTTCTGCTCCTACACCGGCGAGGCACTGGACAAAAAGACCCCGCTGCTGCGCTCGATGCAGGCCATCTCCGACCAGGCCTGCAAGGTGCTGAAGCTGTTCGGCAAGGACGTGGACCGCGTCGTGACCACCGTCGGCCCCGAGCAGGAGTACTTCCTGATTAAGAAGGAGGACTACCAGAAGCGCCTGGACCTGGTGCTGTGCGGCCGCACGCTGTTCGGCTCTGCCCCGTCCAAGGGCCAGGAGCTGGAGGAGCACTATTTCGGCACGATCCGCCCCATCGTCTCCGGCTTTATGAAGGAGCTGGACGAGGAGCTGTGGAAGCTGGGCATTCCCGCCAAGACCAAGCACAACGAGGTCGCCCCCTGCCAGCATGAGCTGGCTCCCATCTACGACACCACCAACGTCGCCATCGACCACAACCTGCTGACGATGGAGATGATGAGGAAGATCGCCGACAAGCACGGTCTGGTCTGCCTGCAGCATGAGAAGCCGTTCGAGGGCGTCAACGGCAGCGGCAAGCACAACAACTGGTCCCTCGGCACCAAGCACGAGAACCTGCTGGACCCCGGCGACACCCCGATGGAAAACCTGCAGTTCATGGTGTTCCTGTCCGCAGTCATCGAGGCCGTTGACGATTACGCCGACCTGCTGCGCACCTCCGTCGCCACCCCGGGCAACGATCACCGTCTGGGCGCCAACGAGGCACCCCCGGCCATCATTTCCATCTTCGTCGGTGAGGAGCTGGAGGCCGTTATTGATGCCATCTGCACCGATTCCCCCTATGCCGGCCCCGTCAAGATGAAGATGGACCTGGGCGTTGACGTCCTGCCCAAGTTCAGCAAGGACACCACGGATCGCAACCGTACCTCTCCGTTCGCCTTCACCGGCAACAAGTTTGAGTTCCGTATGCCCGGCTCCGCCGAGAACCTGAGCGACTGCAACACCATCCTGAACACCGCCGTCGCCAAGGAGCTGAAGGGCTACGCTGACGAGCTGGAGAAGGCCGACGACTTCACCAGCGCCGCCATCGCCCTCGTCAAGCGCACCATCCGCGACCACCGCCGCGTCATCTTCAACGGCAACGGCTACACTGCCGAGTGGGAAGAGGAAGCAGCGAAGCGCGGCCTGCCCAACAAGAAGAACACCCCCGCCGCTCTGCCCGCCCTTATCGAGCCGAAGAACATCGCCCTGATGGAGGACTTCGGCGTCCTGACCAAGGTCGAGATGGAGAGCCGCTACGAAGTTGAGATGGAGCACTACTCCAAGATCATCAACATCGAGGCCCTGACCATGCTGGAGATGGCCCGCAAGCAGCTGCTGCCCGCCGTCAACGCCTACATGAGTGAGGTCGCCAACACCGCCGCCTCCAAGCTGGCCGTCAGCGAGAACCTGAGCGTCCGCAGCGAGACGAAGGCACTGACCCGCCTGTCCGCTGACGCCGACGCCATGAGCGACGCTGTGGACGAGCTGCAGGCCGCCGTCGATGCCGCAAAGGCCCTCTCCGACGAGAGCGCAAAGGCCGTCGCCTTCCACGACGACGTTCTGCCCAAGATGGACGCCCTCCGCGCCGCCGCCGACGACGCCGAGACCATCTGCGGCGAGGACTACTGGCCTCTGCCCAGCTACAGCAAGATGCTCTACTACGTCTGATCTTCACATATCAGCGTAGAATAAAGCACCACCGGCTGAGGCGCTTATCTGAGCCATTCTCCTTTTCCTATTTCTTACACCAGCCTGAAGACCTGCCTCTGTACAGAGGCAGGCCTTTGGGCGTTTTTTAAGAAGACATACTTTTCAGAGGACACACACCTATGAGTTATACGACACAGCAGGACATCCTCGATTTCGTCGAGGACAACAACGTAAAATTTGTCCGCTTCGCGTTCTGTGACATCTTCGGCTTCCAGAAGAACATCGCCGTGCTGGCAAGCGACCTTCCCAAGGCGCTGGAAGATGGCGTCTGCTTCGACGGCAGCGCCATCGCGGGCTTCATGCATGTGGAGGAGAGCGACCTGGTGCTCCGGCCCGACCTGTCCACCATGACCATCCTGCCCTGGCGCACGGCTGAGGGCCGGGTGATGCAGTTCTTCTGCGACGTGGAAAAGCCGGATAACACCCCCTTCGGCGGCAACTGCCGCGGCTTCCTGCGGGACATCAACCGCCGGTTCAAGCAGCTGGGCCTGCGCTGCAACGTCGGCACCGAGTGCGAGTTCTATCTCTTCGAGAACGACGACCGGGGCCGTCCCACCCGCATCCCCATCGACGCAGGCGGCTATTTCGACGTAGCGCCGCTGGACGCCGGCGAGAACATCCGCCGGGACATCTGCCTGACCATGGAGCAGATGGGCCTTGCCCCCCAGCACAGCCACCACGAAAACGGCCACGGCCAGAATGAAATTGACTTCCACTACGCCGGCCCCCTCAAGACCGCCGACAACATCTTCCTGTTCAAGCAGATCGTCCGGGCCGTTGCGGCCAGCAACGGCTTCCACTCCAGCTTCCTGCCGAAGCCGCTGCCCGACCAGGCCGGCAGCGGCCTCCACATCAACCTCTCGCTGACCATGGACGGCAAGAACCTCTTTGAGGGCGACATCGCCCCCGACAGCATCCCGGGCAGCTTCATGGCGGGCATCCTCCGCCACAGCCGGGAGCTGACGGCCTTCACGAATCCCCTGCCCAACAGCTACCTCCGCTTCGGCTGCGACGAGGCCCCCCGCTATGTGAGCTGGAGCCGCCAGAACCGCAGCCAGCTGGTCCGCATCCCGCAGGTGAAGGGCGACAACTGCCGCATGGAGCTGCGCAGCCCCGACCCCGCCTGCAACCCCTACCTCGCCATCGGCCTCGTGCTGGCAGCAGGCCTCGACGGCATCGAGCACCGGATGGAGCTGTCTGCCCCTGTCAACCGCAACCTCTTCATCCCGAGCGAAGCCGCCGGTCTCGGCCTCGAGACCCTGCCCGCCTCGCTGGAAGAGGCCGTCGAGGTGGCCCAGAACAGCGAGTTCCTTCACAAATTCCTGCCCGACGAGCTGAGCCGCCGCTACTATGCCGAGGCTCTGCGCCGGTGCGAGGCGCTCAAGAACGCCTCCGACCCCGCCGAATATGAGCGCGTCCACTACTTCAATGCCATCTGATGCAGAATGACATAGGAAAGGAGTGAGCCGAATGGGACGTGCCCTGATCGTAAGCGCGGGCGCAAGCTCCAACGAATATATCTCCGCACGCCTGACGGAGCTGGGCTATGCGCGGCCCATCATCGTACCAAGTGCGGCGGAGGCGCGGCGGAGGATGCTGGAATCCGACTTTGAGCTCATCGTGGTCAACTCGCCGCTGCCGGATGAGTTCGGCCACGAGCTGTGCGCCGACGCCGTGGAGAAAACGGATGCCGGTGTGATATTTCTGGCCAAAGCCGCAGCCGCCGAGCAGCTTCTGACCCCGCTGAGCGAAGAAGGCGTTCTGCTGGTCACAAAGCCCTTCTCCAACACCTTCTTTTTGCAGGCCATCCACATGGCCGCCGCCAGCAACCACCGCCTCCTGCTTTTGCGGCAGGAGAATCAGCGGATGCAGGAAAAGCTGGCACAGGTGCGGCTGGTGAGCCGCGCCAAGTGCTGCCTCATCGAGCTGGGCCGCATGACCGAGGCCGAGGCGCACCGCTACATCGAGAAAAAAGCAATGGACACCCGGCGCGACCGCGCCGAGGTCGCGCAGGAGATACTGGACTCCTACGACCCCGCGCAATAATCCGTATTGCGCCCCCACTGAGGGAAAGTATCTGCTTATCGTGCTATTCACGGCAAAGAATATCTGTAAATTAGAGGAGAACCATTATGGCAAAGTTTATTTTCGTGACCGGCGGCGTCGTCTCCGGTCTGGGCAAAGGCATCACCGCCGCCTCTCTGGGCCGACTGCTGAAGTGCCGCGGCCTCAAGGTGGCCAGCCAGAAGCTGGACCCCTACGTGAACGTGGACCCGGGTACCATGAGCCCCCTGCAGCACGGCGAGGTCTTCGTCACCGACGACGGCACCGAGACCGACCTGGACCTGGGCCATTACGAGCGCTTCATCGACGAGAACCTGAACAAGTATTCGAACCTCACCACCGGCAAGGTCTACTGGAACGTGCTGAACAAGGAGCGTCAGGGCGCTTACCTCGGCCAGACCGTCCAGATCATCCCCCACATCACCAACGAGATCAAGAGCTATATCTACAATCTGGCCTCTTCCACCGAGGCCGATGTGGTCATTACCGAGATCGGCGGCACCACCGGCGACATCGAGAGCCAGCCCTTCCTCGAGGCCATCCGTCAGGTGGGCCTCGAGCAGGGCAAGGAGAACTGCTGCTTCATCCATGTGGTGCTGGTGCCTTACATCTCCGGCTCCGATGAGTACAAGTCCAAGCCCGCACAGCACTCCGTCAAGGAGCTGCAGGGCATGGGCGTCAGCCCCGACATCATCATCCTCCGCGCCGACGGCAGCGTGGGCAGCGACATCCGCCGGAAGATCAGCACCTTCTGCAACGTCAAGCCGGAGTGCGTCATCGAGAACCTGACCATGCCCAGCCTCTACCAGTGTCCGCTGATGCTCCACACCGGCGGCCTCGACGACGTGGTGGTCAAGCAGCTGCATCTGGATGTTCCCCCCGCCGACCTCACCGAGTGGAAAGAGATGCTGGCCCGGATCGCCACCCGCAGCAAGACCTGCACCATCGCCCTCGTGGGCAAGTACGTCAAGCTGCATGACGCCTATCTGTCCGTCATGGAAAGCCTCTACCACGCCGGCTTCGAGAACGACAGCCAGGTGGAGATCAAGTGGGTCGAGAGCGAGGACCTGCCCGACCAGGCAGCCTGCAGGGAAGCCTTTGCGGACGTGGACGGCATCATCGTCCCCGGCGGCTTCGGCGACCGCGGCATCGAAGGCATGATACAGGCCGCACAGTACGCCCGCGAGAACGATGTCCCCTACTTCGGCATCTGCCTCGGTATGCAGATCATGGTCATGGAGTTCGCCCGCCACGTTCTGGGCTACGCCGACGCCAACTCCAGCGAGTTCACCCCCGAGGGTCATCACAACGTCATCGACCTGATGGCCGACCAGCAGGGCAACATCCCCAAGGGCGGCACCATGCGTCTGGGCAAGTACCCCTGCACCGTCCTGCCCGGCACCAAGATGGCCGAGTGCTACGGCCAGAGCGAGATCTGGGAGCGCCACCGCCACCGCTACGAGTTCAACAACGACTACCGTCAGGAGATGCAGGACGCCGGTCTGGTCATCTCCGGCACCAGCCCCGATGGCCGCCTTGTGGAGACCGTGGAGCTGCCGGGCCGTGACTTCCACCTCGGCGCACAGTTCCACCCCGAGTTCAAGAGCCGTCCCAACCGCGCACATCCCCTGTTCAAGGGCTTCATCGCAGCGGCGCTGAAGTTCAAGAAGGGCAAGATGGGGCACTGACCCTCGCTAAAGCCTCTCCCTCTGGGAGAGGTGTCACCGAAGGTGACGGAGAGGGCAAGCCCGTGGCGAAAGAGCCGCCGCACAGCGATAGGCAAGCTCTTCGTCAGAGCGATAGTATCGCAGTATAAGAGCCGTTTGGCAGCATCCTTGCCCTCTCAGGCGCTTCGCGCCAGCTCCCCCAGAGGGGGAGCCATTGGCAGGCCGGGCAACTTCCTACTGCCTGCTGAAAGCTCAATATAACGCAAAAAAGAGTGCCCTGCTACAGAGGCTAGCAGCAGCTTGACAAGGAACATTGTTCCGAAGCTGCTGCCCTCTGTAGCAGGGCACTCCTGTTTTTGATATAAAGAAACTTTGCTCGTCCAGCGTGGACTTTACCGGTACGCCAGTGCCTCCCCCTTTGGGGGAGGTGTCACCGAAGGTGACGGAGAGGGCTACCGCTGTTCCAGCAGATAGGTCGCCTCGAGGTCGGCGATGTGGAGCTTGACGGCGAGAGGGTACTTCTCGAAGGCCCCCGACAGGGCAAAGCTGCCGCCCCGGACGGCGTCGTCGAAGCCGCCCATGTGCCAGCGGATGGCCACGGCTTCTTCCACCTTCAGCTTCATGAACCGCTCGATGAGGAAGACGCTCTTCTCGCCATGGCCGTAGGGGAACATGTCCTCCACGCTGTAGCTGGGGACTTTCTCCCACTGGCCCGTCGCTTCGTTTTTCACGTTGCGGGTGCCTTTTTTGTAGAAGTTGGCCTTGCACAGGTCGTGGAGCAGTGCGCAGATGGCGAAGGTCTCCTCGCTGTCCTCGTCCGGCGTGAAGAAGGTGCCGTGGAGCACGCGGTAGACGTTCAGGCTGTGCGCACACAGCCCGCCCTCGCAGGCCCCGTGGAAGCGGGTGGACGCCGGCGCGGAGAAGAAGTCCGTCTTGCTGTCCATCCAGTCCAGCAGCTTCTCGCTGCCGGGCCGGGTGACGTGGGTGCGGAATATCTCCAGAAATTCCTCGCGGTCCGTCATCTTACAGCTCCATATCCTCGAGGATGCCCTTCAGGATGGCCAGCTCGTCGTGGCTCAGGGAGATGCCCTTGCCCATGCGGGTGCCGTCCGGGGACCAGTCGCGGATGTCGTACTTGGGTTCGCCTTCGTTCCAGCTGATGAGGTTGAGCTGGCGCTCCCAGCCGCGGGGACGCTCTCCGAGGACTGCGATGCGCTCAACGATCTCGTATTTGATTTCTGCCATAGTGCATTACCTGCCTTTGCTTTGTTTGCTACCATAATAAAAGAAGTGCGCAAAGATTTCAACAGGTAATTGGAAAATAATTTCTGAATTTTACATCTCTTTCAACCGTAAGGCGCTTCTTCGCGCCACTCTACCAGCTGTAAAACGCCGCTCTGGTCTTCGTCGGGCGCAGGTTCGCGGCTGTGAAGATGCTGCTCGGCCCCGAAAAGCCCGCCGCCGTACTGGGCCATCACCCCCGGCGACCGCCCGGCCAGATACTCGGCGGCGTTCTTCTGCCGACAGGCCGCAGGGGTGCCGTCGGTCATGGGGATGCCGCAGTCCGGACGGGGCTGCGGGACTTCCGGCGGCGGGAGCTGCACATCCGGGCCGTCCGGCTGCGACGGCGGCTGCTGGGAGCCGCGACCCGGCTTTGGCGGTTCCGTGACGGGCGGCTGACCGGGTATCGCGCCCAAAGGCGGGCTGACCACGCTGCTCGTCTCCTCCGGCGGGCCGCTCGGCCCGGGCGCATCCTCAAGCTCATGGCGGATGAAGGGCGTCAGAGATTCCATAAAAAAACACCTCCGCACCTAGGGTGTGCGGAGGCGGCGGGGAATATACGTTTATAAACTTTCTGCATTTGGGTTGACTTTTTTGCAAGACAGCATATAATAAAAGTGCAGAGATAAACATATTTATGGTGGTTCACCAAAGCGAAAAGAAAACCCCCTCACGGAGCTGCAACTCCGAAAGGGGGTCTTCTTTATTTAGTGCTTACGGCCCGAAAACCATCCGTCAAGCCACTTGCAAATGTAGTACGAAATTACATTTGCTGCGACGGACAGAAGCAGAGATAAAAATAAATCCATGGCGGTTCACCTCCCTCCCACTTAAAATGGGCGGACGAGGCCGCAAAATAAGTATAGCATATTTTTCGACAAAAGAACAGGAGCTTTTCCAGTCAGAAAAGCCCCCTGTTCTTTTTTTACGCCTTTTCCCACAACTTTTCGACTGTTTTCTCAAAAAGGTTGACTTTTTGAACAAGACAAACTACATTGAGTTGTAGATGCCGAAGAGAAATACAAAACAGGAAAGGAAGGAAAGAGGATTGACCGAAAAGAAACACCGCAGCGTTATCTTATTTGGCGAGTGGCAGCGCCCGCTGGGGGCGCTGTCGCTGGAGCAGAAGGGGATGCTCCTGGACGCACTGCTGGCCTATCCCGAAGGGAAGCGGCCCGATTTCACCGACCCGATGCTCCGGATGGCGTGGACCTTTATGGAAGGGGGCCTCGACGAGAATGCCCGCAAGTGGGAGGAGACCCGCCAGCGCCGGGCCGAGGCGGGTACCAAGGGGGCCGAGAGCCGCTGGCACAGCGAAGAGCGTGGCAAAAATAGCAAATGCCATGCGCCGATGGCAAAGATGGCTGTATCTGGTTCTGATTCCGTCTCTGATACTGGTTCTGCATCTGATTCTGAGTCTGAGCCTGATATTGTCCTCCCGGATGGGGAGGCTGACTGCGCTGACGCGCCCCTCCCGCCCCCGGGCGAGCCCGATTTTTGTCCGCCGGACGAGGGTGAAGTCCGGGACTACTTTATCCGGAAGAGCGGAACGGAGGCTCAGGCCGACCGGTTCCGGGCGTTCTATGAATCCAACGGCTGGCGGGTGGGCCAGAACCCCATGCGGAACTGGCAGGCAGCGGCCACGGTCTGGATGGCCCGCGACCGGGAGCGGCCGGCTCCCGCCGAGACGTACGTCCCGAAAAACAAGGCGTTCTATGCCACCCGCCCGCCTGAGCAGGCAAAAGACTTTCTGAAGGACGCGGCCCTGAGAAGGCAGGTGATGCGGAAGAGAAGGGAAGCGGTCACACAATGACCTCCACCGTGCTCCCCCCGCTGCGG
>OJSK01002537.1_pt1 | contig 10078 bp, 6 predicted proteins | sample 1599461 | NCBI WGS metagenome assembly OJSK01 (sample SAMN04168658, study PRJEB22393) | human gut metagenome | biome: human gut microbiome; feature: stool | host: Homo sapiens | collected 2014-03-24 | reverse complement strand
TGAGCGAGAATCAGTCACTAAAAGAAAAGACAGCCAAAGGACTATTTTGGGGAGGGTTCAGCAATGGCATACAGCAGTTGCTAAATCTGCTTTTCGGAATATTCCTCGCGCGGTTGCTCACTCCGTCAGATTATGGAATGGTGGGAATGTTGGCCATCTTCTCCCTCATTGCCAGTTCGATACAGGAAAGTGGTTTCACAGCTGCCCTTGTTAATAAGAAAGAAGTGACGCACAATGATTACAATGCCGTATTCTGGTTCAACGCGGCCATCAGTCTGTCGCTGTACCTGCTGTTATTCCTCTGTGCACCGCTTATCGCTGACTTTTACGATACTCCCGAACTGACACCACTGGCACGTTATTCTTTTATCGGCTTCTTCATTGCCAGTCTGGGAATATCCCACAGTGCCTATCTCCTGCGTAATCTGATGGTCAAACAGCGGGCATTGTCTTCGGTTATCGGACTCACCGTGTCCGGAATCACCGGAGTCACTCTTGCCTACTTTGGTTTCTCTTATTGGGGAATTGCTACGCAAAGCATCGTTTACGTAACCATCAACACAGCCTGTTATTGGCATTTCACCCGTTGGCGACCGAGCTTGCAGTTCAACTTCACCCCGATTAAGGAAATGTTCGGATTCAGTGGGAAACTACTGGTTACCAATGTATTCAATCACATCAATAACAATCTGTTTTCCGTGATACTGGGTAAATTCTACAGCGAAAAAGAAGTAGGATATTACAACCAAGCCAATAAATGGTGCGGCATGGGACAACTCTTCATCTCCGGCATGATAAACGGAGTGGCGCAACCGGTACTCACCAAAGTGTCCGACGACCTTGAACGGCAAAAACGGGTATTTCGCAAAATGCTGCGTTTCACCGCTTTTGTCTCGTTTCCCGCCATGTTGGGATTGGGAATCGTATCGGAAGAGCTGATTATCATCACCATCACTGACAAGTGGTATTCCAGCATATTAATCATGCAAATACTGTGTATCAGCGGAGCCTTTGCTCCCATCGCATACCTCTATCAGCAGCTCATCATCAGCAAAGGGAAATCCCGCATCTATATGTGGAACACCATAGCGCTCGGCATAATTCTACTGTCAGGCGTTCTGTTAGTCCACTCACACGGTATCTATGCCATGCTCGCCGTCTATGTATCCACCAATATACTGTGGCTACTGACATGGCACTACTTTGTATGGCAGGAAATAGGATTGAAGCTTCGCCATGCCCTGATGGACATACTTCCTTATGCTGCCATTGCGGCTACGGTTATGGTAATCACCTATTACACCACCCGCTCCATCGAGAATATTTATCTCCGCCTGGCAAGCAAGATAGTGCTTGCTGCAGCACTCTACGTAGCAACCATGTGGGGCAGCCGATCGGTTACTTTTAAAGAAAGCATTCAATATTTCATCAAAAAGAAGACACATGAACCCAAATGACCTTGCCACCCGATACCATCTTCTGAATAGTTCTTTCAAAAAGACGATGATTTATCACATAGGTATAGATGCCGGTTTCTTCACCGAATATACCTATATGCTTCACGCAATGCTTTATTGCCTGCAACACAAAATACAGTTCAAGCTCTACTCCGACGACGCCAACTTCGGATGGGAAAAAGGTTGGGAAGATTGTTTCGCCCCCTTCTGCGAGCAAGTGCACGAACCGTTTCATCACACTTATAACACCCATCGCCTCCCCTCCTGGCAGGCATTGATGAAAGACAAAAAGCTGCCTAAGACGAAGTTACTGAAATGGAAACTGAAAGTAACCTGTAAGAACATCATCGGAAAAGCCCTTGCTTTCTTCACGTATGGCAAACCGGTCCGACTCAACTTCCAAGTGACGTTCAACCCCAACCAGCATTTCCATATCCCCGAACTGGGAATAGACGGTGACTACCTCCACACCTTCCAAAAGCTGACGGAAATCACCTGGAAACTCAACGACACCACCGCACAGGAATGTCTCCAATTTGCCGCCAGCCTGCAACTTCCACCTCAATACGCAGGATGCCAAATACGCGGAGGAGACAAGATCACCGAAACCAACCTGCTTCCACCGGAACACTACATACGGCTTATTAAAGAAAAGACCGCCCTACGCGACGTCTTTGTATTAACGGACGATTACCGCCTTTTCGAACAAGTACAAACCCTTGCCCCGGACATACACTGGTACACCCTTTGCAGCCCCGACGAAAAAGGATATGTCAACAGCGCTTTCACGCAGACCACCAAAGAGCTGAAACAGAAACAAATGGCACGTTTCCTTTCCTCGATACAGATATTGATGGACGCCTCCGTCTTTATAGGAAGCATCACTACCGGCCCCAGCCTGTTCCTATTGAAGAAATTCTATCCGGACATCAATCCGGCAGACTGTCTGCTCAAGGACTTTCCGCAAGCATCCGTCCTTCCCATACCGGGACGAGGACAAGTGGCCACCGAATTTATGCAAGGAAACTTAAAGTTATAGTAACTTAGCAATATAATTACTACTTTTGTAGCACAACGTGCATTAACCATTTCCGATGAACAAGAAATATACAGCCGAAGAGCTTGATTTATTACATGCCGAACTCTACGACATATTGGGAGAAACCATCCGGGTGTGTCAGAAGCACAACATTCCCTATTTTGTGATTGGCGGCACGGCAATCGGTGCACTCTACGACCAGGCGATTCTCCCCTGGGATGATGATATTGACATAGGCATGACGCGGGAGAACTACAACAAATTTCTGAAAGTAGCTCCCGGGGAACTGGGTCCTTCCTACTTCCTTTCATGGATAGAGACAGACCCTCATACCCCGTATTATTTTGCCAAAGTCAAGAAAAACGACACCCTTTTTGTAGAAGAAATGTTCAAGAATGTCCCGATGCATCCGGGCATTTTTGTCGATATATTCCCATTCGACAAAATTCCCGACAACAAGCTGCTGCGAAGAATACAATCCGAAGCACTCGGCTTCCTCAAATGCTGCCTGATGGGAAAAGAGATATGGATGTGGAAACACTTCGGTACATGTGAAATAGAGAACCCCACGAACCGGGGAGCCTTCTCCTGTTTCCTGAACAGGGTAGTCGACCTACTTTTCTCTAAAAAAGCAATCTACCGCATGCTGGTGTCAGTTCAAAGCTGTTTCAACTCACGAAACACCCGTTACTATAACAACGTAATGGCCACTGCCGACCACGTAACCGTAGAAAGCATCCGCCACCTGCAACCCGTGAAATTCGGCCCTCTCACAGTGACCGCCCCCGACGACCTGGAAGGATTTTTGCGTTACAACTATCCAACCCTGCATCGATTTACAGAAGAAGAGCAGGAAAAAGTGAACAACCACTATCCTGCCGCCCTGTCATTCAGTACAACCCCAAAACAAGAACTATGAATATGAAATCCGCTTTAGTAGACGTCCCGGTACTTATCCTGTTCTTCAACCGCCCGCAACAGTTGTCGCAAGTGTTCGAGCAAGTGAAGAAAGCGCGTCCGTCCCGCCTCTTCCTCTATCAGGACGGAGCACGAAACGAACGTGACCTGCCCGGAATAAAAGCCTGCCGTGAAATCGTATCACAGATAGACTGGGAATGTGAAGTAGAACGGCTTTATCAGGAAAAGAATTTCGGCTGCGACCCTTCGGAGTACATTTCGCAGAAATGGGCCTTTTCGAAAGTCGACAAGTGCATCGTATTGGAAGACGACGATGTGCCCGCCGTCTCCTTTTTCCAATTCTGCAAGGAGATGCTGGATAAATACGAATATGACACCCGCATCAGCATGATTGCCGGATTTAACCCCGAAGAAATCACCCAAGATATGCCCTATGACTATTTCTTTACCACCACCTTCTCTATCTGGGGATGGGCAAGCTGGAAACGGGTAGTCGACCAATGGGATGAGTTCTACAACTTCCTGGACGACTCCTTCAATATGCAACAACTGGAACAGCTTATCAAGGAACGCAAATTCCGGAGCGACTTTATCTACATGTGCCAGCGTCACCGGGAACAGCAGAAAGCCTTTTATGAAACGATCTTCCACGCCTCCATACTGTTCAACTCCGGGCTAAGCATCGTGCCTACCCGCAACATGATTAATAACTTGGGAGCAACGGCAGATTCCACCCATTTCGCCGGCTCGATTCATACCCTGCCCAAAGGTTACCGCCGCATCTTCACGATGAAGCGCTATGAGGTGGATTTTCCACTGAAACATCCCCGCTACGTCATCGAAAACGTTGCCTACAAAGAGAGCGTTTACCGCATCATGGGCTGGGATCATCCGTGGATCAAGATCGGACGTTCGTTCGAAGAACTGTTCCTCAACCTGAAATACGGCAATTTCTCCATCATTACGAAAGCTGTCAAAAACCGAATCAACAAATGGCTGAAAAGAAACAAGCACCACTAAATAAGTTGCTTACTATTTATTTTTACCATACCCGCCTCACACGGGAAAGCTACGAGGAATGGAAAGAATATAAATTCCCCGGACACATTTTATACGGACTTCCTTTACTGGAGAATTACGGAATACACTCCGTGATGCACAAATGCAAATATTTCTCCGGCCGTCTGAAACTCATGCTTTACGCCACCAAAGAGATTCTCTTCTGCAAGGAGAAATACGACGTCCTCTACGCCACCTCTTTCCGGGGTATAGAGCCCGTCATCTTCCTCCGTGCCCTGGGACTGTATCGCAAACCCATCGTGATCTGGCATCATACGGCAGTCGTGACCAATCCCAAACCGTGGCGCGAACAAATCTCCCGCCTTTTCTACAAAGGTATAGACCAAATGTTCCTGTTCAGTCGGAAACTGATTCAGGACTCGCAGAAAACCCGGAAAGCACCGTCCCACAAACTGAAACTCATCCATTGGGGACCGGATCTTCCTTTCTACGACCACCTGCTTGCAGAAATGCCCGACCGGAAGCCCGAAGGATTTATCTCCACCGGTAAAGAAAACCGGGACGTAGACACCTTGCTCCAGGCATTTGCCGCAACGAACGAGAAACTGGATTTGTACATTGCCGTCTCATGCGGTAACATCAACTATAAAAAGATCATCGACCCGTATGCATTGCCCGACTCCATTCGCATCCATTATACCGACGGAGTGATTCCCTACGAACTGGGGAAACTGGTGGCACGCAAAAGTTGCATCGTGATCTGCTGCCTGGACTTCCCCTATACCGTAGGACTGACCACGCTCGTGGAAGCATTCGCCCTCGGCATCCCCGTCATCTGTTCGCGCAACCCCAACTTCGAAATAGACATCGACAAGGAAGGAATAGGCATCACCGTAGAATATAACGACGTACAAGGCTGGATAGACGCTATCCGCTACATCGCCGACCACCCCGAAGAGGCACGGCGCATGGGAGAGAATGCCCGCAAACTGGCGGAAGAACGTTTCAACCTCGAAATCTTTTCACGCGAAATAGCAGAAAGCTTGCTGGAAATATCAAACATTTCCTCTAAAAACCGTACATTTGCATAAACTTTTGCCCATGAGAGTCCTGATAATAAATACATCTGAACGAATAGGAGGAGCGGCCATTGCAGCAAGCCGGTTGATGGAGTCACTGAAAAATAACGGTATCAAAGCCAAAATGCTGGTGCGTGACAAGCAGACCGACCAAATCAGTGTTGTCCGCTTAAAAAGTAACTGGTTGCAAGTGTGGAAGTTCATGTGGGAACGGATTGTGATCTGGAGTGCCAACCGTTTCCGGCGTTACCATTTGTTTGACGTAGACATCGCCAACACAGGTACAGACATCACCTCACTCCCGGAATTCCGCCAAGCCGACGTGATCCATCTGCATTGGATCAACCAGGGAATGCTCTCACTGAACGATATACGAAAGATACTGACCTCCGGCAAACCCGTAGTCTGGACCATGCACGATATGTGGCCATGCACCGGCATCTGCCATTACGCACGGGAGTGCAACAACTATCAGCGGGAATGTCACGACTGTCCGTACATCTACAAAGGCGGGGGACGAAAGGATTTATCCTATCGCACGTTCCGCAAAAAACAGAAGTTATACAGCTACGCTCCCATTCATTTCGTCACGTGCAGCCATTGGCTGAAGGAACAAGCCCAGACCAGTGCATTATTTGAAGGGAAAAGCGTGACCAATATTCCGAACGCTATTAATACCAACTTGTTCAAACCCATGAACAAGAAGGAAGCGCGTGCCAAATTCATGTTGCCGGAAGGTAAGAAACTAGTTTTGTTCGGCTCATTAAAGATCACCGATAAACGAAAAGGGGTCGACTATCTGATTGGGGCATGCAAACTGTTAGCAGAAAAGCATCCGGAATGGAAAGACTCACTGGGTGTAGTCGTATTCGGCAACCAGTCGCAGCAGTTACAGGAACAACTTCCTTTCCATGTATACCCGCTCCCTTATATCAAAAATGAGCATGAAGTAGTGAATATCTACAATGCCGTAGACCTCTTCGCCATCCCGTCTCTGGAAGAGAATCTTCCCAATATGATTATGGAAGCAATGGCCTGTGGAGTGCCTTGTGTCGGTTTTAATGTGGGAGGTATCCCCGAAATGATCGATCATCTGCACAACGGCTACGTGGCACAATACAAATCCTCGGAAGATTTTGCCAACGGCATACATTGGATATTGACGGAACCGGAATACAACGAACTCTCTGCACAGGCCTGCCGCAAGGTTCTGGGTAATTATTCGGAGAGTATCGTTGCAAAGAAATATACAGATGTCTACAATAAAATAACGGGGAAATATGCATAGTGTCCATCCTACTCCCAAGTTCTCTATCATTACGGTGACATACAATGCTGAAAAGGTATTGGAAGACACGATTCAAAGTGTTATTTCACAAACCTATCATCATATAGAATATATTATCGTGGATGGAGCTTCCAAGGATGGAACCCTCTCTATTATCAACCGCTACCGGTCACGCATACACACCGTCGTCAGCGAACCCGACAAAGGACTGTATGACGCTATGAATAAGGGCATCGCCCTTGCCAGCGGTGATTATCTCTGTTTCCTGAATGCAGGCGACTGTTTTCATGAGGATGATACGCTGCAACAAATGGTGCACACCATCAACGGCAATGAACTGCCCGATATACTTTACGGAGAAACCGCTATCGTAGACAAGGACAGGCATTTCCTGCGGATGCGCAGATTGTCCGCCCCTGAAACGCTCACCTGGAAAAGTTTCAAACAGGGAATGTTAGTCTGCCACCAGGCATTCTTCCCCCGCCACACGCTCGTAGAGCCATATAATCTGCAATATCGCTTTTCTGCAGATTTCGACTGGTGCATCCGCATCATGAAGAAAGCACGTACTTTGCACAATACCCACCTGACAATCATCGACTATCTGGAGGAGGGAATGACTACCCGGAATCAGAAAGCATCCCTCAAAGAAAGATTTCGGATCATGGCAAAGCATTACGGGCTGATTGGAACCGTGGCGCATCATGCATGGTTCGTGATCCGTGCAGTTACTCACCAGTAGGCGAAGGCATATAAAGCATCACCTGGTCTAATATCACTCCTTCGTCCAATGCCTTGATTACCAATTTGTGGGACTTCTTTCCGGATACCGGAAGTCGAACCGTTCGGATGGCTTGATTGCGCAGCACGTTCTCTTTCCATTCTTCACTCCGTCCTTTCGTTTCATAAGAGATCACTTCAGGCGCTGCATCGTCCAACGATATTGAGAAACGTAATTGATCTCCTCTCACAGGATGATTAGGCAACAAGCGGATGTCAACCTCTACCGAGTCTGTTTTCCAGTTGTCAAAAGAGAACATCAGTGCATCTCCCTTGTCAATGCCTGTCGCTTTGCTTTCATATCCCAGGCCCTCACAAATAGCAGAAGTTCCTTTCCGCGCATTCAAGGTCTTACTATTCGGGATATTCTTCCCATCCAAGCCGTTCCATTTATAGATAGCTACACGCTCTTTCATCATCGGAGAAGTAGCCGTTTTTCTTTCCACGCGATTGAATACGGGGAGTTTTCGGGGTTGGAAATCCATCATGCGGTTCCACTTTCCATCTTCCAGTGAGTTATACTGTTTTGTCAATACTACAATGCTGTCATAGGCAAGATCACTTTTCTCCCAGTCCGCTTTTCCGTGGCGGGCTAATTGGGCATATAGCAATTTCCGGTTCATCTGTGTAGCAGCTTGCACCGGGTATTTCACCAATTCAAAATAGGCACTTTGTCTGCCGGATGGGATTTTCAAAGCTGCCCGTTCCACTGTCTCCGACAATTTATCATAAGCCTGCAAACGTCCGTTGATTTCTTTTTCACTCCATGGGAGATCTTTGACAACACGATAAACAGGATCTTTCTCCTCTTCCCTCGTATTTCCCATAAATTCAGGTTTACGAATATGGGCCAGACGATAGTGTTCCTGCATCACAGGTAATACTGCCTTTGCGCACGAAGCTCCCAATTCCCGTTCCAGCCAGTGTTTCAGATGAGAGGTCACTCCTTCCGAGGCCACAGCTTCTATATTCCAGGCCATATCCATAAACAACTCTATCTGATACTCGGCAGGCTTGATATCTCCGACGTTCAGTATCCACATCTTCTGTATGCCTCGATCGTAAGCCAGCTTCATTTGTTGGAAAATCAGATACGGGCTCATCGTACTCAACCAGAGATGGTCGTGCGGACGTCCCCAATAAGAAACATGATAATAGACTCCATTCCCTCCTTTACGTGGGCATTCTTCGGCCGTAGGAAAATGGCGGATATAGCCATAGTTATCGTCACACCACATCAATGTTACATCATCGGGCACCTGTAATCCGGCATGATAAATGTCGAGTACCTCTTTATAAGGGATAAAAACCTGCGGGACTTTAGTTACATCCTTATCAACATATTTTTCAATCAACCCGCGTTGATCTGCAAACACACGATCTATTACGGCCTTCTGTTCTTCCACCGTCTTCGCTCCCTGCATCTTGCCATCGTGTACACCACGCATACCCAACGTATAGAGTATTTCCTGATCTGCCACCTCTTTTACACGGTCTTCCCAGAATTTGTAAACAGCCGGAGCATTATTCACATAATCATAAGCCCCTTCCCCTCTTCGTTTCCACTCGCCGGCAGCGCTGCAAGCCATCGGTTCGCAATGGGAAGCACCGATGAAGATTCCATATTTCTTGGCAGCTTCCCGATTGCCTTTGGTCAGGAAGAAAGGAAGTGTACATTCGTGCATTGCAGGCCAATAGGTGTTGGCACGCAGACGAAGTAAGAGTTCAAAAATACGCTCGTTGGTACGCGAGCCTATCTCACCTTTCACTTTTGAAGGTTCATAGGTCCGACTGCTCCATGGCATCAAGCCCCAGTCTTCATCATTAATAAATATACCCCGATATTCCACCGAAGGAGCCTGAAGACTTTGGAATTTGGAAGATAGCTTAAAAAGTTTCTTCTTTTCCGGAGTTACGTCCGCCCACCATTCCCAGGGAGAGACACCTAACAAACGGGATATTTCGAGTATTCCATAAGCCGTACCATGTTTGTCACTGCCGGCTACTACCAATTTCCCCTCCGGAGAAACAGGTAATAGAAAAGCCTGCTTCTTGCCTCTTAACGCAGAAACATCTATGCCGGTCCGGCTGATAAGCTCACTCTGCCCCACCGTTCCTATCACAATTTCACCTGTTTTTTCATTCGTTTGGGTAGTCGACGACAATACTGTCTGAATATCACGCCCCAGCATCTCCAATGCGGTTCGTACAACCTGTTCTTCAGAAGGGCTGCAAGCGATGACAACTGTTTGACCGGAAGTCAAAACAAAATCCTTACTACGAATCGGTAAAGCAACTATTAAAAAGATGAAAAAAGAAAACAGAAGTTTATGTCTCATAGGTTCTATTATTTATAGAAGACAAAATTACAGGTTTGCAGAAAATGTACTATAGAATAGTGTACAATTTCATAGAATTCTGTCCGACCTATTTAAAATGTAGCAGGCAACGCAAACAACTGATACATCAGCGTTCGTGCCATGCGTATCTGTCCTTT
>OJSK01002522.1_pt1 | contig 10174 bp, 5 predicted proteins | sample 1599461 | NCBI WGS metagenome assembly OJSK01 (sample SAMN04168658, study PRJEB22393) | human gut metagenome | biome: human gut microbiome; feature: stool | host: Homo sapiens | collected 2014-03-24 | reverse complement strand
CCCCAAGGAGTTGACAAAAACATAGGAACACCCCCCCAGCTTATTTTCCACGCCGGCTTTGGCATTGCCGGAGTTCAGGATTTCGTCTTGCGATTCACGCCAGCGGGCAAGGCAACGTTCGATGCGCTTGTACCCGATTAGAGCCGGATCCAATCCGGCTTCACGGAACATGCGCACGGGTGAGGCACCTTCGTTGTAGTGGACTACACAGTAACGCTTGAAATCATCAGTATAGGTGATGCGCTTCGCCGTGGCTTCCGCCACTGCCGGCAACGACTTCAGATACTTGATCTCCTCGGGGCTAAAAGTTCCTCCACCACTGGTCATCCTCGTCCCTTACACTCGCTGGAAGGCTCATTGCACACCCCCTTGATTATGGGGTGCATGCCATAGTTCGGGATAGTAATACTTATAATTCGTACATGCCTAACCCCTAGTAGGGTCGTTTTTATCCCCGCTTAAGTGGAGCTTGAGTAGTGGCTGGACGGCAACTGAACGATAATCGGCTCACGAATGGGGTATACAGGCCCATCCTTCACCCCCCCTATGATTGTGTCCGCTTGGCGATTGTTACCGAGCCTGCGTGAAACGTTTGTTGTGGTGAAACACAAGTTATTTTCGATGCCCGGCCCCATTACATTCAAATCAAAATGCCATACATTGCCCATAAGATTCGGAGATGACCTACAAGTCATCCGTATGAGATGCCGCCAATATGACAAATGGCCGATCTGAATAATCAGATCGGCCATTGTTATAGCTGCTCAGTTATAAGCAGCAGTCAAGCTCACGCGTTGAGAGCGCGCTTGGTGGAACGGGACTTGACGAACACGGTCACCGCGGCGCCCGCGATCAGCAGGCCGATCACGGAGAACAGCACGGTGCCAGCGGCACCGGTGAGCGGCAGCTGGGTGATGTTCTTGACATTGGTGACCTGGAAGGTGCCCTTGTTGTCCTTGGACAGGTTCCAGGCATCCTTACCAGCGAAGGTGGCAGCAGCATCTGCGGTTGCACCGGTAGTGATCGTGAACTTGCCAACGAAGGTGCCGTTGTAGCCAGTCGGGACCTTCGTCTCAATCACGGTGTAGATGGTGTTGAGCTTAAGACCGTTCAGAGTGTACTTACCCTCAGCGTTGGATTGCAGTGTGTCCGTGGCGCCTTCAGGGTAAGTGCCATCAGCATTGGCGGTCGGCAGAGAATACGCACCGTTAGAGCCATTGAACTTAAGCGGAGTCTTCGCTTTGAGCTCGTCAGCGGACAGACCGCTAACATCGCCTTCGTACACTTGGAACTCAGCACCAGTCAGAGCAGCAGCGTTCTTGTCGACTTTCTGCCAAGTCACGGCACCAGCCTTGGTGGTTTCTTCCTTGCTGCTCTTCAGGTCGACAACGCCGGCAGCGGCGAGAACGCCAGTGGCGTTGTTCACGAACGGCGCGGCGCCCGTGATAGCAGTGCCAGCGAGAATCGGAGCATTGCCATTCCACACGAGCTTGTGAGTGTCATTATCTTCGACGACCAGCTTTCCACTCTGGTCGACAATCAAGTACAGACCACCCTCAGCGAAGGTGAAGGTCTGGGTCTTGCCACCGTTAGAAGCCGTCGGGGTAATGTCCGTGACAGCCAGACCCTTAAGCGCGTTCACAAAAGCGGTGGTCTGCGCGGCGGTCAGGGTAGTGTTGCCCAGCCAGGCCCACTCGTTCAGGGAATCACCCTTGGTCTGGTCGTTGTAACCAGCAGCAGCGAAAGCAGCATCCACTGCCTCACCGGAGACCAAACCCTCCAGCTCAACGCCAGTGTTGCCATCAGACACATACTTGGCGAGCTCAACGTACTTGAACATGCGCAGGTTAGCCTGCAGGTCAGCGGTGTCAACCGGCTTGGTGTAGAACTGGTTTGCATCCGTGGCGTTGACTGTGATAGTCGTGCTGGAGATGTTGGCCTCAGCCGCGTTGGCGGTGGTGGCGCCGAAGGCCATGCCACCGAACAGGGTCGCCGCAGCAGCGACACCCGCGAAAAGCTTCCTCAACTTCATGAGAAACCCTCTCTTCCTTATTGTGATTGTTTTCTTGCAATCGCGGAGGCTGCAGACCCACAGCAGGGCCTCCGCGATCCGCAAATCCTTATTGTTTTTTTCGGGGAGGGAAGCCTTCATCGACTCCCCTCAGTCCGCCTTCGGCGGCCAGCTCCCCTCAGCGAGAGGAGCCAAAACCACCTCAAGTTTCCTGAAATCAGACCAGCTGACGCTTACGCCAGACCGTGTAGCCCGCAGCAGCCAGCAGAGCCATCAAGCCAAGGCCACCGCCGTAGACCAGCCAGTCACGGGCAGACTTGCCACCAGTCAGAGGCAGGCTCGACACGGCAACATACCGGTTCGTGAACTCCGCGACGTTCGACGTCACATCCTTGGCCGAATCAAGATTCTTGCCGTTGTCGTCCTTGAGTTGCTTGACGGAGACGGTCGGCTCACTCAGTGCACCATTCGCATCCGCGGCCACCTTGACGGTCACTTCGTATTCGGCGCCGGAGTAAAGCAGGCCAGCGATCTTGCTGTTCTGCGACTCGGTCACCGTGTACTTGTAGGTACCTGCGGCGCTGTACGTGATCACACCAAAACCGGCAGTATGATCAGTCGTACGGTTGCTCACCGTCACCTCGGTCTGAGTGGGCTGCGGAGCATCCTCCGGATCCTTAGCCGTGATATTGAACGTGAACGAATCATCGTCCTGCCAATTGCGCCCGGCCAACGTCTTCTTGACCTTGATTGAGTTCTCAGTCAAATTCACCTTGTTGCGGGCGTTGGTGAACGCCACGTTATAGGTCTTGACATTGTCCGCAGCAGCGGGCTGACCGGTCGGATTGTCGTCATCCGTCTTGGCTTCCCACAAGCCGTCACGAGTGATTTCCACAGTCGAGTTGTCGCTCTTTGAGGTGTAACCGTTGATGGCCTTCTCCACAACGACATACTTGCCGGGAGCGAGGTTCTCAAAGGTGGCGGACCAGCTCGGACCGGAGACGGTCTGCTCGCCGAGCTTGTCACCAGCCGCGGAATCCTTATGCAGCTCGAACGTGATCTGCGTATCGTTTGCCGGATTATCCGGATGCCAGTTCTTGGTCACCTGGATCTTGCCGGTCTTCACCTGCAGGACGGGCTTCTGATATGTCACGTTATCCTTCGACACGCAATCCTTCGCGACATTGTTGACTGCGGTGCACTCGGAATACGCTAAATGGGCCTCCGTGTTGGAATAGAAACCGTCCTTGTTTTCCGAGTCTGTGCCGGTGCCAGTCTCACCCTGATGCACGGTGTTATCCGTATCCGTGTAGCCGCCCTTTTCGGACTGCTTGTTCAATGCATACGTCTCATACGCCTTGTCGGAAGGCTTGACCTTGAACTGCACCGAATAGGTCACGTCCTTGGCCAGCGTGAAGCCGTCCTTGAACGTCACTGTCACCGTACGGGTAGCGGCATCATAGGTCTTGGACGCCACTTCGGCATCAACATTCGACCCGTCACTCGTAACCACCGTAACGCCAGACGTAATCTCACCAGACCGCTTGTCATACCCAAACAACGGGTCGACGTAGTCGGACAGGGTATCGACGATACTCACCTTGCCATACGACTTCGTCGTGGTCGTGGTGATGATCTGGCCGAGGTCCTTGAACACCTGAGCCAACTCATTGGAAGTGGTCTTCGGGTAAGCCTTAATCAGCTGGTCCTTGACCGTGGTGGACTTGTTGGCATTCTCACGCGCGGTCAGCGCCTCCAAAGGAGAGACATAACCGTCCTTCTTGGTAAATGAGTGGTCGGTTGGACGGCTGCTCGTTCCACCAACCGAATCAACATTCGGATTCACGTAAACGGTCTCCGGCATATCAACGCCAACATTAAGGATGTTCCAGCCAGATTCCGCCAACTGTTTGCCCGCGGTCACCGAAGCGTTATAGACCGAACGCGCAGAATTGTTATAGTCCCCCCAAATAATTGTATTGTTGTCACTGCTCCAACCGCTTTCGCCGGGGTTGCCGTCGGTAAGGAACACGACATACTTGGTCGCGCCAGGCCTTGTGCTGATATTGCGTACCTGCTTAAGACCCTTCTCCCAATGGGTACCACCGTTAGCGCGCAGCCCGTTAACGACATTATCGAGGTCGGTCTTCGTAGACAGCACTGACGTACCATCCAATCCAAGATCGCTCGCGAACGTAATCACATGCGCCTGCGCGTCAATCTTGTCAGGCGAGTTGAACAGCACAGACGACAAACCACCGTCACTGGTAATCGCATTCTGCATGTTCTTCAGACGCGTGGAATTGCCACCCCCGTCTTTCATGCTTCCGGAAGTATCCAGCACGAACACCACATCGATCTTGGCCTTTTCACCGGAAGTCGTGGTACCGGAGACCGTGTTGCCCTTGACATTCAGGCTCAGGGTGTAGGAATCCTTCTGACCAGTAGCCGCGGAATCCACCTCATCCTTCGAAATCGACTTCTGAATCTTCGGGGTGTCCAGCTTGACCTTCTTGGTCACGACCCACTTACCGTGCGCGGACTTCTCTGACGCGACGCTGACGGTCACATACCGGTTGCCGGTCGCAGTATCAATCTGAGGAGTTGCATCGTATTCACCGCAATCGCCATCACAGGTGAACGAGACATCGTAATCATTCCAATTAGTGTTTTCGCTGGAGGACAGAGTGAACTTCACCTGTTCGGGCACGTCCGTATCCGACAGCATGTTCACCACTTTGCTGGTAGCGGAATTGGAACCGGTTACGCCATCGGTCTGCTCGGAACCATAGGTCTGCGACTCGACCTCGCCAGCAAACGTATCAGAAGCGTTGTTCGTGGTCACAGTGGTCTCCGCATTGGAGAACAGCACACCGAAGATCGCCGCCTGAATCTCGCCCGTATCATTGACCCTCATCGTCACCGATACGGTATCCGGCGACTTGGTCTTGTACAGGTATATGCCTGGATTGGCACCAGTACTCACACCACCACCAGTCACGGTCTTGTGGTCAGCGGAGAACGTCTGATCACCGAACGCATAATTCTTGTAGTTGGCATCACCCTGTTGCGGGAACTGGGCCACTTGCTCGATCTTGTTCGAAGAAGTGAACGAGATGCTCTCATTGGTGTTCGTGCTCTCGGCATCCGCCATCATAAACGAATAATTGCCGGTGATTTCACTGCCATCAGCCTTTACGATCTTGATGTCCGCCAGCTCTACCGTGGACGTGGTATTGGCAGATCCGGTGTTCTGATACAGAGCAGGCTTGGATCCTTCAGGGAAACCGGTATAACCGTAATGGCCGAACGCCGCTTTATTCCAAGTAGGCACGGCGGCCGAATGCAATGTACGACCACCCGTATACTTGATGTTGAACTTCATCGTCAACGAGTCCGAAAGCTTCACACGCATGGACTGAGACCGCTTCTTGGCCGCAGTGAAGTTCGCCATATCCAGCCAGCACACGTTATTCAGTCCGGAGGCAACGGTACCTGCATACACGCAGCTACCATTCGTGGCTTCGGTTGCCTGCGCGTTCAACGTCGAAGTCGGAGCAGGAGCCGTCTGCTTGGTGAGTTCAGAGGCAGCAGCATCGGTATCGGCACTTGCGGCGTCATCAGACTTGGTCGCAGCGGCCTTGGCCAAATCATCCTTGTTACCGGTATCCGTACCGGCGTCCTTACTGTCGGTGTTTGCCGGAGTTTCGGTCTCGGTAGTGGCAGTGGTCTGCTGGGTATCGGCCGCAGACTGGTCGTCGGCCATGGCGGTTGCGCTCACACCGGCGACGCCACCGAGCATCGCCACGGCGGCAACGATCGCCACTAACCGTTTGCCTTTCCTGCCCGCCGCGGCCCCTACCGCTGCGAACCATTCTGCAATTCTCTTCATAACCTTGCCTGTCTCTTACGATCACGTACGCCAAAACCCGGCGTTACGCTTATAAGGCGTTACGGTATTAAGCAAAAAGCACGAATGCGTACACCCGGGTAGAGGGATTTTTTTACCCGACATTGAAAAGAACCTTGGAATTTTTGAAAAGTGGCACCCTCGTCATCCACCCTGCGATAACGCACTTTTCTTCTCGACGGGGCGTGCCGGTCCCACCATCTGGGAACTGAGGCGGATTTGCCGCCGCTGCGCGGGGGCCGGAGTTACTGACGACCGTCAGTATGCCACTGCTCCGCATGTGTGCAGTATCACATACCGCTACGCATACACGGAGACATACTACATGCAATTTCTGTGAACGCAAACATACGACTCACCAAGGCCGTGTTCTGTTGCGGGCGGTGGTGTTACGGGCAATGTTGTGGGTAGTACCCTAGCCACAAACCTATATAGTGGAGCGGATGACGGGAATCGAACCCGCGTAATCAGTTTGGAAGACTGAGGCTCTACCATTGAGCTACATCCGCGTTAAGCGTCGCTTTTGGCGACTTGAGTTATTATACATATTTCTTCGGGGATGGCAAACGCGTGTGGCTGCAGCAGGACCAGCCAATCTAGTTGATGGATTGCGGCTTTGCCGAGGACTCCCCTCAGTCGCCTACGGCGACAGCTCCCCTCAAAGAGGGGAGCTAGAAACCGTCGAAATCACAAATGGATGAGCTGGGACTCGTATGGTTGGAGGTCGGCGTCCATCGCGTTCAGAATGCCGTTGCAGGCGTTGAGGTGGGCGTGCTGCGGGTCGGGCGAGAAGTTGAACAGGCCGACCAGCGTCTTGCCTTCGTGCTGACGAATCACAGCGAGCACCGAATCGTTGAACGTATCCCACGTGGACACCCAAGCGTCAGGCGCGAAGCAGGGATCGTTGCGCATCGCGCGCAAATCTTCCATGCCCTTCCACAGCTGGTTCTGCAACGTACCGGACTTCTTGCGCAGAGCGGCCTTGGTCCAGTCGAACTTACTACGGTGCAGATTGCGGCTGTCTTCCACGCGATCCGGGTCTTCCTTGTAATCCCAGCCGTTGAGCTGGGCGATTTCGTCGCCGCAGTTGAGCATCGGGAAACCGCGCAGGAAGCTCATGGCGTGGTGCATCATGAGGTCGCGATCCACCGAGGTCTCTAGCAGTGGCTTGTCGTGCGTGATGATGGCCTTTTCGATGCCGCACAGGCTGGCGGTGGTGCCGCAACTGCGGGCGTCGCGCGTGGCTTCGTCGTAGTTGTAGAGTTCGCCCATCGACCAGCTGCCGGGGGTTGCGCCCTCGTAGAAGTGGTACAGGAATTCCTTGTGCTTGAGCGGGTCGATGTCGAGGTAACGCTCCACGTCTTCGTCCAAGCCCCAGCCGATGTCGTCATGGCAGCGCAAATAATTCACGAACCAGCAGTTTTCGGGCAGCGAGTTGAGCTTGTCGATCTGGTTCTTGAGCAGACGCACGTCGCGGCTGGCGAGCGCGCTCCACAGGTTGACCATGATGGAGACGTTGTACAGCATGTGGCACTCGGGGGCCTCGGGCGTACCGAAGTAGGCGGCGAGCTCCTTGGGGGCCATGACCACCTCGCCCTTAAGCACCACGGCCGGGCAGACGCATTCCAAAATGATGCGCAGCATGCGCACGATGGTGTGGACCTGCGGCAGGTTGCGGCAATTGGTGCCAAGCTGCTTCCAGATGTACGGCACGGCGTCGATGCGGAATACCTCGACACCGAGGTTGGCCAGGTGCATCACGCTGCCCATCATGGCTACGAGCACCTTCGGGTTGCGGTAGTTGAGGTCCCACTGGAACGGGTAGAACTGGGTCATCACCCACTTGTTCATCTTCTCATTCCAGGTGAAGTTGCCGGGCGCGGTGTTCGGGAAGACCTGCGGCACATCCCGGTCGTACCGGTCGGGGATGGTGCGGTCCGGGTAGCAGAAGTAATAGTCCTGATACTCGGGATCGCCGGCTTCGGCTGCCTTGGCCCAGCGGTGGGTGGAGGCGGTGTGGTTCATCACGAAGTCGATGCACAGACTGATGCCGGCGCGGCGCAGCTTCTTGGCCAGCGCGGCGAGGTCTTCGTTGGTGCCGAGCTTCGGGTCCACGGTGTCGAAGTCCTGGACCGCATAGCCACCGTCGTTGTTCGGGTGCGGCATGTCAAGCAGCGGCATCAAGTGCAGGTAGGTGAGCTTCTGCTCCTTCAAGTACGGAATCTTGTCGGCAAGTTTCTTGAGGTCGCCGGCGAACAGGTCGGTGTACATGGTCATGCCGAACATATCGCCGCGCTTGTACCAGCCCGGGTCCTGCTCGCGGGTTTTGTCGAGACGCTTCAAATCGGCGGGACGGTCAGCGTAGGCTGCGGCCATGCTTGCGACGAGTGCGTCGAAGGCGTCGTGATCGTTATATAGGCTCATGAAGAGCTGTTCGAGTTCGTCTTGATGAGCAGCAAGGCGAGCGTTGAACACGGCGCTCGAAGCGGAACGCTTGGCGGTTGCGGACTTGGTCGCCGCTGCCTTGGAGGTACGGGCCGAACGGACGGCGGTCGTCGCCTTAGTCGCTGTGGTTCTGGCCGTACGAGACGTCGTGCGCTTGGTTGCCGATGCCTTGGTTGCGGTTGTCTTGGTTGCTTCGGTTGCTGTGGAAGTCGTAGCGGTTTTGGCCGCTCGGGTTGATGCTGTCTTGGCAGCCTTCTTCGCCACCTCGGTCTTCTCGACCGATTCCACTGCCTGTGCCGACTGGTTGCTTTGAGCCACCGGAAACTCCTTTGTCTCTATCCGTTGCCCGCGTCAATCGTTTGACGTTTTGCATTACAAAATATCAAACCGGTTCGACAATCGCAACCCAAGACTCGCCGAGCCACCGGCGCTATTCCACAGAAATCGTCACCACCGCGGAGGCAATCGGACCATCGTGGCTCAGGGAAATATGGATATGCGGCATCGACCCCGCACCGAGAGCCGAGCGCTGCGCCGAACGCGCATTCCGCCGCTCCTGCGTCACTGCATAAGGCCCGTTATCGGAAGCAGGGGAATAAGCAGAGGAATAGCGAGCGCCGGCAGCCGAATTCGCGTAATCAGTTTGGAAGACTGACGCCGCACCCTTACCCAGAGACACATGCGGCACACCACGGGAATCATCCAAGATCTCGATTTCAGGCCACGGGAAATTATCAAGCGTGAACGGATAGGGGGCATCGCCAAGATAATCGCACCACGCTTTGAGGAACGCCTCCTTGCCTGCCCACTTGGCGGACAGATGCACGGCCTCGTCATCGTTCTTCAGCTGTGCGCGATCCGCCGCCTGACGTACCTCACGAACGGAAAACAGCGAGCGCATGCGCGAGCCGGGTTCAGACAGCTGCTCGGCGAATGCGGCGACGTCAACCACGTCATGACCTAAACCAAATGTGCCCATAGCACCTATTATCAGCCATTCAACACGTTGACAACACATCCAGAATAACGAGGTTCACACGGAACGCGGCATCCACAAACGGAAACCCTCGGCCGCTCCGCAAGCCGAATCCTGAAAGTCAACACCAAGTCAAACTTTTGACTAACGGTTGACACGACGTAAAGTGGCGATATTCCGCCCGACACTCCGATACGTAAATCGATTGACGTCAAACGTTTGACTTTTTAACGTTGTTAACACAACGATCCAATGAAGGATAACTTCACAACAACCAACCACAACCAGCCAATGAAGCCAGCAAGGAGGTAGAACCGTGGTCACGATGAAGCAAATCGCCAATCGCGCCGGCGTTTCCATCTCCACCGTCTCTCTGGTGCTCAACAACCGCGATATCGGCCGCGTCAGCCCCGATGTCGCCGAGCGAGTCCACGACATCGCCGCCGAACTCGGTTACCTGACCAACCGTCTGGCCAGCGGGCTGCGCACCAGCAGTACCCGCACCATCGGATTCCTCAGCGACGAAGTGGCCACCACGCCGTTTGCCGGCCGCATGATTGAGGGCGCGCAAGACGCCGCCCGCATGCCCGCGTTCTTCGACAAGCACCCGGATGTCGACGGCTTCTTCTGCTTCAACGACACCCGCGCTTGGACCATCTACACCGAGGCCACCCGTCGCGGGCTGATTATCGGCAAAGATATCGCGGTGGTTGGCGTCGACAACCACCAGGTTGTGGCCGAAGCGCTGGATCCGCCGCTTTCCACTGTGGAACTGCCGCATTACGAGATGGGCTACTGGACAGTCGGCAAGCTGGTCTCGCTCATCGAAGGC
>OJSK01002483.1_pt1 | contig 10360 bp, 5 predicted proteins | sample 1599461 | NCBI WGS metagenome assembly OJSK01 (sample SAMN04168658, study PRJEB22393) | human gut metagenome | biome: human gut microbiome; feature: stool | host: Homo sapiens | collected 2014-03-24 | reverse complement strand
GACTCTTACGTTAACCCTTCCATTAAAGGATGAAGTAAAGGATATCATTGAAAAATATAGAAAAGAAGGGAAATTGCAGGCTGCTGACACCGGAGTAGAACCATCTTCGGGTGAGAGTACGCAGAACACAACAGATTTGGAAAGTTCGTCAAATACTACGAGTGTAAATGAAAAATATGATCCGGAGAAAACAATGTTGCAGGTAAAGGAAAACCATGTAACAGCTTCTCTGCCAGGGAAATCAGGAACCCTTACAATAGAAGCTGATATTACCGGAAATACTGATGACGTTTCAAAGGGAGTTCTGAAAAAATGCAATATATCAGAGAAAGACATCTGCTCCTGGTTTGGCGGGAAAGATGGATGGGAAAAATCTGTAACAGATGAAACGGTCTGGGAAAATAAAGAAAAAGGACTGCAGTTATTTATTTCGGATGGGATGATAGAGTGTGATGGATTAAGTGAAAAAGATCTGGGATTTTTAGGCGAGAATACGGAAGATGAGAAATTAAATATTATAAATCAACTGTTTTCCAAAGCTGATTTATCTGGAACTTCTGTAAGAAAACCAATTAGCGACATGACGGAAGGATATGATTATTACGACATAGAAGTTCTGTTGAATGGAATACCGGCAGGTGGACTTTCTCAGTATCATTATCAGGGAAGCACAGGATTTGGTCTCAAGCCTGAAGACTGCTATTTCAAAATACCAATCCCGCTTCAGGTGAAAGAGAAAGAAACAGTTACTATGCTTCCCATGGAAGAAATTATGAAATCGGTGGAACAATATGTAAAAGAAGGAAAAATCGGATTTTTTACGGAAGAGGACACGACGGAGAAAACAGAACCAATCACGATTCCAGTTACGAAAATCCGCCTGAAATATTATATTGATGAAACTGCAGATGGAATTGTTTACAGACCTGTATGGAGTTTTTGCTGTCCCTACCAATGGAAGGATTCACCAGAAGAACAGGAATTGTTTTATATAGACGGAGAAACCGGGGCTTTGATCCGGGACGCATTCGGATGGTAGACATGAAAAACAAATTTTATGGGGAACATGACCATGGATGATGCTATAGCTTCTAAGGCAAAGCTTTCGTCATAGGCCTTGCATCTGCTTGAAGATAGTTAAGAATAGTTAAGGTACAGTTAAATGAACAGGTAAGAATTAAATGTTATTGTATAAGTACATTCTAAGAGATAACTCTTAGAAAATAATACATGAGGAGAAAAGTAAAGGAGCATTTATGAAAATAAAATGTACGTTCCATATTGCAATAGCATTCATTCTTATTCAGCTTACGGATGAATTTAGTATAGCATTTGCATATGGGATATGTGAGAAGAATCCATATGTGAGAATTCTATATGTGACATTTGCGATTTTGAGCCTGCTGACCATGATATATTTATATACGAAGTATATTATAAGAATTCAAATGCAGGATTTGTTTTTAGGAATGCCGCTTCCGAAAAAAAAGTGGTGTATAACAGCGGTATTAATGCCGGTATTAATATGCCTTTTTTATATATTTTTTACAAAGGGAACACTTGAAAAAGGAAACCTTACATATAAAGAAATCATAGATGTAGTTACAATTTCTATTTTATCATCAGGTATTAAAGCGGCAGTAACAGAAGAAATTGTCTTTCGTGGTATGATTTTAAGATTGCTTCAGAATACTTTTGGAAAGAAATGTGCAGTGTTTGTTTCAAGTTTTTTATTCGCTGTTTATCATTTTGATGGGATTGATACTTCTGATATAAAAAAAGTAATTATGATGATTATTTCTGTTGAAATTGCAGGAATTGCATTGGCACTTGTTACAGAGCAGACAGGTTCTATATGGTCTTCGGTTATGATTCATTGTCTGTATAATATTCTATCAGGAGAAAGCCAGATTTTTCATATTGATGTGGCACAGAACTTTCCTGCAATATGGATGTATACTGTAAACAGTAAAAATATGTTGCTTACAGGAATTAATGGTTCGGTAGGGTTTACAGCTTCAATTCCAACAATGGCAGGATTTACCGGGATCATATTAATGGTGATTTATGATGAAAAAAAGAAAAAAACATATGGGAAAAAGTTGTAGTAAAATTATTCTTCTGATTTTAATTCTGGCAGCATGGATAGTTGTGACAGTAAGAGCGAAAAAAACTGAAGAGGGTATTATATTGACAGACGCTTACAAAAAACAGATAATGGAAAGTGCAGAGTGGAAGAAGATATTTTTACATACAGAAAATTATCCGGATATTCTTTTAGAGGATTTAAAAAGGAATCCGGAAATGCTGGAATTTGTCGAAGGATACAATGATGTACACAAGAAGTCTTCTGAAGGACTTACATTTGAGGAACAGAAGAAAAAAGTTCCTTTATTTATTCAATGGGATAAAAGATGGGGATATGAACCTTATGGAACAAGTGATATAGGAATTTCCGGATGTGGTCCGACGTGCATGGCAATGGTAATATACAGTTTAACCAGAAATACAGAGGCAATACCACCTGTGCTTGCGCAAAAATCCATGAACGAGGGATATTATGTGGATGGTATTGGAACATCCTGGAAATTCATGAGAGAAGCTGCTTTGGATTACGGTGTAATTGCTTCGCAATTTGATATGCTGGGAGAACAGGAAATGGCCGACAGACTTAAAGATGGAAATCTGATAATCTGTGCTATGGGTCCCGGAGATTTTACAAATTCAGGGCATTTTATTGTTATTTATGATTATTCCAGAAAGAAATTTTCTGTAAACGATCCATTCAGCTATACAAACAGTTCAAAAAAATGGGAATATACGACCCTGATTTCTCAATGTCAGCAAATATGGGTATATGCAGTTTAGAAGACGAAAGGATGAAAATGGATAATCATATTTTGGTTGTAGAAGATGATGCAGCAATTAGAGAAGGAGTGAGGATACTTCTTGAAGGTGAGGGATATATTGTTCAGGAAGCAGAGGATGGATATCAGTGTTTGAAAAAAGTATCAGATGATATTGACCTTGTTATTCTTGATATTATGATGCCGGGAATATCCGGGATAAAAACTTGTGAAGAAATTCGAAAAATCTCACATGTTCCAGTGTTGTTTCTGACAGCCAAAAGTCAGGAATCTGATAAATTACTCGGACTTATGGCAGGAGGTGATGACTATCTCGTGAAACCATTTTCGTATGCGGAACTTCTTGCCCGGGTTAAAGCGTTACTACGAAGATATCATGTATATAGTCAGACATTACAAGGTGAGAAGACAAAAGAACATTGGATTGAATATGGAAAAGTAAAAGTGAATACTCAATGTAATGAGGTATTCCGCAATGAAAAGGAAATCAGTCTCAGAGAAATGGAATACAGAATCTTATTGCTTATGATGGAAAACCCGAAAAAGGTATTCTCGGTAAAAAATCTTTATGAGAGTTTGTGGGAGGAGCCGTTCTTATATTCATCTGGAAATACTGTTATGGTGCATATCCGAAGATTACGAATGAAAATCGAAGATGATCCACAAAAGCCAAAGATGATTCAAACCGTATGGGGAAAGGGATATCGCCTTGGATAAAATTTGCGGAAATAGTTTGACAGGCAAGATAATTTGCTATCTTATGCAGGGGTTATTAGCAGGTTTATTAGTGTTAAGCGTGACATATTTCGGGGGAAAGGGGTTACTGCAACGCTTTTTCTTTCGTACAGGATATGTTTATGCTGAAGAGACAGAACGTGCAGAAGAACTTCAGGAATATGTCACACAAAATAAGTTGAGTGCATCTGATTATAAAATGTTGAAAAAATGGGGTACAGAACGAAATATTGATGACTTCACGATTTCAAGGGGAAAATGGCTGTTGTTTGATATTTCCTACAACGGAAAAATTATGTATGGCAGCAGAGAAATACCAAATCTGACATGGAGAATGTACCACAGAATTTCATTTAAGGATGGAACGGCAGATGTATATATATATGAAGGAACAGCGGATAAATATTTTAACATATTGATGGTCTTTTCTGTTGTACTTGGAGTCGCGGCGTGTATTGGAATTGTTGTATCTGGAATGTATGAGAATGTAAAATATATACAATGCCTTATGAAAGAGGTAAATATAATCAGCAGAGGAAATTTGCAGGGGAATGTAACTGTTCAGGGAACAGATGAAATTGCACAGTTAGCCAGTGGACTGGAACATATGAGACAAACATTGGTGAAAAAAGAGCAGATAGAGTATGACCTGAAGAGTGCACAGGAGAAGCTGGTGTTAGGAATGTCACATGATCTGCGTACTCCTCTGACTGGTTTGATGGCATATCTTGAGATTCTAAAAAAGCAGCAAAAAGAAGGTGCGGTTACTCAGGAATATATAAATAAAGCCTTTGATCGTGTACTTCAGATCAGAGATTTGTCGGAGCAGATGTTTGAATATTTTTTTGTAAATTCACGACACCATATAGAACTGGAACCTGCAGAAGATATTATGTGTGCTTTTGGTGATTATCTTTCTGAACTGTGTGCTTTACTGGAATATGAAGGATTTAAAGTAAATACAGATCGGTTGGAGTGGAGACAGATATCTGTATGTATAAATACAGATTTTATCGGCAGAATTATGAATAATATTATTTCTAATATTGAAAAATATGGAAAACATGAAAATGAGGTATGTATACAGCTTTGTTATGGGAATGAAGAAGTAGGAATCAGTATTCAAAATAGTATTACCAGGTTTGATTCTGAGCATCAAAAAACAGGGATTGGGTTGCAAAATATTTCTATTATGATGGAGCAGATGGATGGGCGAATGGAAGTTAACGCAGACGATTTAACTTATTGTATAGTTTTGTATTTTCCAGAGAAAAAAGAGTATCATAAAATTTCAAAAGTATAGAGAAATCTGTTGGCATAGACGCCTGCTCAGGCAGACAATCATAAACAAGGTATCCGCAGAGTAGAAAATTATTTACACGCCATAGGCATTGGAAAAAACCTATGGCGCTTTTTATGTCCATTTCTGAAGGAATACCGGAAATAAAACTGGCAAAAGTAAAAATGAAGATGGAGTTTCAGAGGGAAAGTGAAGGAGTACTACTCTGAGTGAAATCTACATAACATGATCCACTTGAAAAATCACCTGTTCTTTTTAAAATTTTGTGCATGTTTTGTATTATATCTTTTATGTAAATTCAGTATAAACAGAGTTATTATAATGACGTAAAATCCAAAAAAATCAGAGAAAATTGTTGAGGTACATAGCATGAAATCTAAGTACATGGCAGTAATACCGTTTTTGTTTGCTTTTGGGATATTACTGATATCAGGATGTTCAGTTACAACACAGAAAAGTACATCTTCACAGGAAAATATGCCAGAGATAATCATTGGAAGTGACGATTTTCCACCTTTTAATTATTCCGATGAAAATGGGGAACCGGCAGGGATTGATGTTGACATTGCAAATGAAGCTCTGGGGCGCCTTGGTTATAAGCCGGTATTTACAAAGATTGTATGGGATGATAAAGATAAAGACCTGGAAAATAAGGAGATAGACTGTTTATGGGGGTGCTTTTCCATGGATGGCCGGGAGAATGATTATAAGTGGGCAGGTCCATATATGGTGAGCCGGCAGGTCGTTGCAGTCAATGAAAACAGTAATATAAAGAAGCTTAGTGATCTGTCGGGAAAAGTAATCGCAGTACAGGCTTCCACAAAGCCTGAGGATATCTTTCTTAACAGGATGAATCCTGCTATTCCATTGGTAAAAGATGTGTATAGCTTAGAAAACCGAAAACTGCTTTTTACCTCTCTTGGAAAAGGTTATGTTGATGCCATAGCAGCTCATGAAACCTCCGTACAATAGTATATAAAAGATTACGGGGCAAAGATAAGAATCCTGGACGAAGCTATCCTGACTACAGGAATTGGAGTAGCTTTTCCTGAAAACACGGATAGTGAACTTCCGGAAAAACTCACAGAAATCTTTAAAGAAATGAGAAAAGATGGAAGTGAAGAGAAAATTCTAAAAAAATATCTTCCCGAAACCAGTGGATATCTGGAGGTGGACAAAATTGAAAATAACTAAACTGTCCAGACGGCAGACTCAAATCATCATTATTACTACAGGACTGCTTCTGTTTCTGATAACTATAGTTTATTCTGTAAAAACCGATATAAAAGCAGTTGCCAGGCAAATGGACGAGACTCTGAAATATGTGAAAGAACAATGTTATATTTATAACAGATATAATGAAGCATCCCAAACAAAAGGTTTAATACGTGCAATTGAAAATGCTCAGCAGGTTAATCGTAATCTGACGTATACAAAGGATGAAGTTACGAAGGATAAGCTGAAAACATATGCAGAGGAGCAGAAACTTACCGGAATTATTATACTTGATGTAAACGGAAAGGTAAAATGTGAATACAGTACAGACAATCTTAATTCCCGGGCTTTACAGAATGAGATTCAAAAGAAAACAGTACTTGATGTAGTTGCTTATCCCCGAAAAACATATGCTGCAAGTATCGTTCTTGAGGATGGATCACAGGTGGATCTGGCTGCATATGGACGTTCTGACGAAAAAGGCATAATTATTACTTTTTATCATACAACGGCTGAGTATGCCAGAAACTATAATCTTACGATCCAGAGCCTTTTTAGTGGCTATGATACATATTCCAGCGGAATGATTGTTGTAACAGATGGAAAAAATGTGGTTGCTTCAAACGACGAAAATCTGATTGGACTGAGCTCTGAAGGTATTAATATTATCCAACAGGTAAAACAGAAACCAGCTAACAAACTGGTCCGTGTTTCAGACAGAAAATGTAGATATATTGGCAGAATGACTAAGGGGCGTGATTATTATGTTTATATGTTTATAGATGAGCAAATGGCGTTTGCTTCTGTTTTTAAAAACCTGTTGGTCGTGTTACTGTTGTATATCTTTGTGGTTGCTTCCGTATTTGCCTTCCGCAGGAGATCAAATGCGCAATTGTTGAAGATTCAGATGATGCAGGAAGAAGCCTATAAGCAGAAACTTTTGCAAGAAGCTCAGAGGGCTGACATGGCAAATAATGCAAAAACAGAATTTCTGCAGCGAATGAGTCATGATATCCGAACTCCTATTAACGGAATCCGTGGCATGATCGAGGTAGCTGATTATTATAAAGATGATTTAAAAAAGCAAGATGAGTGCCGCAGGAAAATATGGGATGCTTCAGGATACCTGTTGGAGCTTATTAATGAAGTGCTTGATATGAGCAAACTGGAATCAGAGGAAATTGTGTTGGAAAATAAGGATTTTGATATTAACAGGCTACTGCATGAAATAAGAGAAGTTATAGAAAAGCAGGTGTATGAACGCGGAATCAGCTTATCTGAAAAAGAATACAATCTGGAATATAGATATTTGAATGGGAGTCCGGTTCATTTAAAAAGAATCCTTATGAATATCATAAGTAATGCTGTCAAGTATAATAAAGAAAAAGGAGAGATACTGCTCAGCTATTATGAAACACAGGCGGATGACAGACATATACTGTTTGAGTTTCACTGCAAGGATACCGGAGTTGGGATGAGTAAAGAATTTCAGAATCATATTTTCGAACCATTTACTCAGGAAACAGGCGGTGCAAGATCTGTTTATGGAGGAACAGGACTTGGTATGCCAATTACAAAAAAACTGGTGGAGAAAAAGGCCGGTCCCGACGCCCTGTATATCGCCTATTTCCAGTCCTACACCAATACGTACGCTCCCCTGCCCTATCTGAAGCAATTGTTTGGGGAAGCAGTCTCCCATCCTGCCGTCGCAGCCCTGTCCATCGGCACCAGGCCGGACTGTCTGGAGCCTGAGGTTATCGGCCTGTTAAAGGATTTAAACCGTGTGAAACCGGTATGGGTGGAGCTGGGCCTCCAGACCATCCATGATTCCACCGCCGCCTTTATCCGCCGTGGTTACGGACTTCCTGTGTTTGAGGACGCCCTCAGACGCCTCAAGGCAGCTGGCCTGACCGTCATTGTCCATGTCATATTGGGCCTGCCCGGCGAGACCAGGCTCATGATGGCGGAAACCGTACATTATCTGGCCCAAAGCCCCATAGATGGAATCAAGCTCCAGCTTCTCCACATTTTAAAAGGGACCGGCCTGGCAGATTACTGCCGCACCAATCCCTTTCCCATGTTCACAATGGAGGAATACATTGATTTTGTCATAGACTGTGTGGAAATCCTTCCCCCTGAACTGACCATTCACCGCCTGACAGGGGACGGTCCAAAATCCCTTCTCCTGGCCCCTCTGTGGAGCGGCAACAAACGGCTGGTATTAAACACCCTGCACCGCCGTTTCAAGGAGAGGAACACCTGGCAGGGAAAAAGGTATGTCCCGGATTCCTCCTACTCTGCCGCTCTTTCCTCCACCGGCGCCGCAATTCCATCCTCCCCAACCGTCACGCCATAGGAAATGGATGTGATATACTGGTAGAAACCCGCCTTTTCTCCTTCATCCTCCAGCATCCTGGTATATCCTCCAGAGGATGTGCCCGGCACCAGCCGCAGCAGCGCGTCCTCCCCGTCCCATTCCACGGTCAGCAGGGCTGTTTTCGGAATGCTGCTGCCGAACACAAAATTACCCAGGCTGTACACGATGGGCCTGCCCTTATAATATTCCAGCCCCTGCAGTACATGGGGATGGCTGCCTATCACAAGGTCGGCTCCCGCGTCTATATACTGCTGTCCCAGGGTCCTCTGGTACTCCTGGGGCCGCTCGTCACGTTCAATTCCCCAGTGCACATATACCACAAGGTAATCGCAGACTTCCCTGGCCTTTTTGATCTCCTCCAACAGCAAGGACGGATCATAGGTGGTGAGCATGCCCGGTCCCTTGGAAGTGGCGTTCCAGGAACCCTCCGGTATGACCCTGGACGCGCCCAGGAACCCGATTCTGCGGCCCTTTGCCTCCATGAATACCGGCTTTTTGGCTTCCTCCAGATTGGCTCCGGCTCCCACCCGCAGGATTCCGGCATCATCCAGGGTGCTGCATGTATCCAGCAGGGCATCTGTACCGAAATCCAGAGCGTGATTGTTGGCCAGGGTCACGATATCTATTCCCAGCTCCTGAAACATGGATACATGTTCAGGCGGCAGCCGGAAGGTAAACTGCTTATCAGCAGCAGCTGTTCCGCGGCTGCTGAAGGGGAATTCTTCATTTGCCATAAAGATATCGCTGCCGTCAATCACCTGGCGGAATCCGCTGTCCACCACTCCGCCTATATTGCCTGCTTTCCGGTATGCGCCCAGCACGTGGTCTGAGAGAAGGATATCCCCTGCAAATACAAGTTTTAGCGGAGAGTCCTCATCCGATGTTCCTGTTCCGGGCCCCTGTGCTTCAGCATTGTCTGAATGGGCGGATAAACCGCCATCCGCTGCATCCGGGCCCTCTGTTCCTTGGGCGCCGTCCGAATCTGCGGCGCCGCCTGTTTCTGCCCCGTCCCCTTCCTCCGGTTCCGGCGCCTCCACGCCAGCCACGCCGGTGCCTCCCGAGACACCTACCATCTCAGCCCTGACATATTTGTCCTGTGCTGAGTGCCATATTAAATATCCCGTAATACCGGCCAGCAGCAGCCCTAATAATAAGGCTGCTGCCACAATACATCCTGTTCTCTTCATAAAACCTCTCCTGGCGGACATCAGACTGCCAGTACAATCCCTCCGTCATTGGCATATACAGTGGCCACACCTGCCGCGTTGGTAACCACAATCTTCTTGAATCCCACCCTCTTAGCCAGCTCATCCTTTACGTATTCAGCCCGCTCAGGGTTATTCACATGGCAGACAACCGCAATCTTACTGGCCGCGTCCGCCACTTCCTTTACCGCAATATCGCACATTCTCTGAAGGGCCTTGTTCATTCCCCTGGCCTGGTCCAGCTTGATGATGGTTCCTGTATCCGCGCCCATAACAGGCTTGATGTTGAGGGCTGTGGCAAAAAAAGCCTGCAGGCCCGACAGACGCCCGTTCTTGCGGAGTGTATCCAGGCTCTCCAGCACAAAGTAAGTATTCATGCCGTCCCTGTATGCCAGGGTTTTCTCCACCACCTCATCAAATTCCAGTCCGGAATCGCACAGGTTTTGGATAAAGAGGGCAATATTCAACTCCCCTGAGGATGCGGAAAGCGAGTCAATAACAGCCACCTTCTTGGCCTGCTCCGCCATACCTTTTTCCGTCATCTCCTCCTCATACAGCTTCTTTGCCACTGCCGCCGAATTATAACTTCCGCTGAGGTGGCTGGACAGAGTGATGACAAATACTGCTTCCGCTTCCGCCTCCTCAAATGCAGCCTTAAAGG
>OJSK01002468.1_pt1 | contig 10426 bp, 11 predicted proteins | sample 1599461 | NCBI WGS metagenome assembly OJSK01 (sample SAMN04168658, study PRJEB22393) | human gut metagenome | biome: human gut microbiome; feature: stool | host: Homo sapiens | collected 2014-03-24 | reverse complement strand
GACCTCTGGCAGATGTGCTGCCTATATACATGCCAGGCCGCTTCCTAACCGCCTCAAGTCCTTCCAAAATCTGAATCTGATCTGCTCCGTATTGCTCTCCCATGTTATATAATCATCCTTTCTTTCTAGTACGGCATTAATTCTCGTTGATGACAGTCCCGTCAATTACCTTGAATACCTTATCTATCCGGAACCTGTTATTGACAAAATCATCCAGACCTGTGCAGGTAATCATAGTCTGTATATGTTTGATGGCTGACAGCAGATGGTTCTGCCTGCTGCTGTCCAGCTCTGATAACACATCATCCAAAAGCAGGATTGGATCGTCATGGCTCAATTGTTTCACCAGCTGAAGCTCTGACAGCTTAAGGGACAGGGCCGCTGTGCGCTGCTGCCCCTGGGATCCGAACCTGCGTATATCAATACCATTTACAATAAAACTTATGTCATCCCTGTGAGGTCCCGACAATGTGGTCTTCTGCTTCATGTCCTGGGCCCGGTTCTTCTTAAGGATATCCTCCATCTGGTCTTCCCGGGTGTAGGGTTCATAGGAAATGGATATGTCCTCCCTGCCGCCTGTGAGACTCAGATGAATGGCGTGTATGATTTCATTGAGCTGCTTAATGAATTCTCTTCGGAACTTAATCACCTCACGTCCGTAATTCACCAGCTGCATATCCCACACATCCAGGGTCTCCTCATATTCCGGCCTGAAAAACAGTTCCTTTAACAGCTTATTTCGCTGAAGAAGGACCTTATTGTACTGTACAAGGGAATGGACATAGAGTTTATTCAGCTGGCACAGTTCCATATCAATGAACCGCCTCCTCTCGGATGGCCCGTTCTTTATGATATTCAGATCCTCCGGCGAGAAGAATACCACATTGGCTATGCCGAACAGCTCACTGGCCTTGCGTATGGGAACCCCATTGATGGCAATGCCCTTTGGCTTGTTCTTTTTCAGATGCATGTCAATACGGTAAGGGACATTGTTTTTCCTTATCTGCAATTTAATATGGGATTCATCCTGGTTGAACCGGATGATATCCCTGTCCTTGGCGCTTTTATGTGATTTGGACGTGCAGCACACATAGACTGCCTCCAGGATATTGGTCTTTCCCTGGGCATTGTCCCCATAAAGTATATTGGTTCCCTGATTAAACTCCATATGTAGTTCTTTGTAGTTGCGGTAATTTTTCAGTTCTATGGATTCTATAATCATGGATTTTCCTGCCAGTCTGCTACTTAGTGATTTTAATGGTTTCACCCTTATAGGTGACCACATCACCGTCCACCAGTTTTTTTCCGCGCTGATAAACAGTCTCGCCGTTTACGGATACGAGGCCGTCCTGGGCGGCATATTTGGCTTCTACGCCTGATTCTGCCAGGCCAGCCGCTTTTAACGCCTGACCCAGCTTTATATAGTCTTCCCTAAGTTTTATTATTTCCATACTTTTCCTCTCTTAGACAGTAGCAGCATTAAAATTAACAGGAAGAATCAGATAAATATAATTTTCCTCCTCGTCCTTGATAAAGCATGGGGACTTTGGATTCATCATATAAATATTGATTTCTTCATCGTCAATGACGCGCAGCGCGTCGATGAGGAACTTGGGGTTGAATCCAATCATGATGTCCTTACCGGTCTTGTGAATCATTAAATCCGCATTCATAGATCCAAAACTGGAGTTCAGCTTCAGTTCCATGGAATTATCTCCGATATTGATAATCAGAGGCTTCTTGTCATTTTCACGGATCAGTATGGTAGCCCGCTCAATACAGTCCAGGAATTCCTTCTTGTTCACAGATACCTTTGTCTCATAATCGCTGGAAAGCATCTGGCTGATCCTGAAATATTCTCCCTCAATCAGACGGGATACTACGATGGTATTGTCAAATTCAAAGAGGATATGGTTTGTGCTGAAATAAATCAGTACCTCTTTTTCATTATCACCGCCTAATATTTTGCTGACCTCGCTTAAGGTCTTTCCAGGTACGATTACCTTTGTGTCCTCATAATGGTCTTTTAAACGTACTTTGCGGATGGAAATTCTGTGTCCGTCCAGAGATACCACTTTCAGCTGGTTTTCATTGACTTCAAACAGCTCCCCGGCCATCATCTTATTGCTGTCATTTGGTGAGATGGAGAAGATGGTCTGCTGGATAACCTCCTTTAAGGTGAACTGGGAGAGACAGATATACTTATCTTTTTCTATATAGGGAAGGTATGCAAATTCTTCCCCGTCCCGTCCCTGTATATTGAACACGGAGTTCTCACAGCTGATGGTTGTGTTGAACTTGTCATCTGATTCAATGGTAACGGATGCATTTTCACTGGAAAGCCTTCTGGTGATTTCAGAGAAAAGCTTGGCATCCAGCGCGATCTTGCCGTGTTCCAGTATGTCTCCCTCAACCCTTGTCTCGATTCCTAATTCCATATCATTGCCTGTAAGCTTGATTTCGTTGGTGCTGGCGTCAATGAGTATGCATTCAAGAATGGACATGGTGGTTTTGGAAGGTACAGCTTTCATTACAATATTAATTCCATTAACAATGGCGTCTTTTTGAAATCTTAACTTCATAATGTTGATAACTTCCTTTCAGAGTAATTGTGTGCCCGGTGTGTCATCTGTGAGTGAAGATATAGATAATTTTCGTAGAAACCGTAGTAGGGGCTGTGGGTTTGTGCAAAACTGTCTGAAGTCCTTGATAATTAAGGACAAGCACCTGTGGAGCAGGATGTGGAAACCATCCACTTTCATGAGGGAAAACTTAAAGTTTATCCACAGGTGGTTAAAAGTCATTCACAAGCCCTTCAGAAAAGATCAGTTATCAACAGCCCGTCCACATGGATTCCACTTCCTATTGTGGATTGATCTTCTTTTTCAGTATCTCTATGGTATTTCTCAACGTGTCATCCTTTGCCATGTCGCCGGTTATCTTCTCAGCGCCATGTATGATGGTGGTATGGTCCCTTCCTCCCAGGTAGCGTCCGATGGTCTGGAGAGGAGTGGCCGTCATATCCCTGCACAGGTACATGACGATCTGTCTTGGGTATACGATTTCCTTATTACGTTTCTGGGATGAAATATCCAGGGGGGTAAGGCCGAAATGATCGGAAACCACCTGGATAATCAGGTCAGGGGTCACTTCCCTCTGGGCATTGGGGGAAATGATGTCCTTTAATGCTTCCTCGGCCAGTTCCAGGGTGATGTCGCACTTGTTAAGCCTTGATAACGCAACGATTTTTGTCAGGGCTCCCTCCAGCTCACGGATATTGGATTTGATATTGGTAGCGATGTATTTGATTACCTCGTTATCTATATTATATCCTTCCATCTCCTCCTTTTTGCGCAAAATCGCCATTCTTGTCTCATAATCAGGAGACTGGATGTCCACGGTCAGGCCCCATTCAAAGCGGGACCTGAGACGTTCCTCCAGGGTCTCAATTTCTTTCGGCGGTTTATCTGAGGATATGATAATCTGTTTCTTTGATTCATATAATGTGTTAAAGGTATGGAAAAATTCCTCCTGTGTGCTTTCCTTACCTATGATGAACTGGATATCGTCGATGAGAAGGACATCGTTGTTCCTGTATTTTTCCCTGAATTCCGTGGTGGTTATGTTGTTCTTATTACGGATAGCGTCAATCAGCTCGTTGGTAAAGGTTTCTGAGGTGACGTACAGTATCTTGGATTTTGCGTTGTTCTTTAATATGAAGTGGGCGATGGCGTGCATCAGATGGGTTTTGCCAAGTCCCACGCCTCCATATATAAAGAGAGGATTGTATATCTCACCTGGGGATTCAGCCACAGCAAGGGCGGCAGCATGGGCCAGGTTGTTATTTCCGCCTACAACAAAGGTATCAAAGGTATACTTGGGATTTAAGTTAGCACTCTGTATGACATCGGGGCTGACAGAGGCTTTGTTGTTTTTAATCAGCTGGGGCGCAGCCGGTTCCTCCGCCTCCACGATTTGCTCCTTAACTTTGAAATCCACCTCGCATTCCTTTTCAAGGAATTCCGAGATGGTTACCTTTAATAAAAATCCATATTTTTTATTTACATATTGTAAAAAGGTCTGTTCGGGAACAATGATAGTTACTGTGTTGTCTTTAAAAGAATGCGGCTTTAAGGGTTCCAGCCAGGTACTGTAGGAGATATTGGATATTTCATGTTCTTCTTTTAAAGTAAGTAAGATTTTGTCCCAGTTTTCTTTGATTTTTTCGATCATTTTTTGTCTCCTAAAACTGTATTGCAGAATTGCCCAATCTAAATCTATTGTATACTAAAGTAAAAATTTTTTCAATGACAAGTGTAAAATATTGTGGATAACTTTGTGAATTGGGGGTGGATGCCCTGTGTAAGCAGTGTGGAAAGATCTTTTGTCCACAAAAATCGTGAAAAAGTTAACTGGAGTTTTACACATGGTGGAAATATTCATAAATTCTGGATTTTTTAGATCGGGCTGGGGAAAAAACAGGCATTATCCCATACTTATCCACAACTTATCCACATTTTGTGGATAATGTTATGTTAATCTGGGATCCCATGTGAAAATAGTCTTGCATAGAAAGGGAAACATAAGTCTGAAACATTGACGCTGATGTGATTTTTACTTATAATTACGTTGTAGCATTGCATTGTATCTTTATCATAAGAACAGTAGCAGGAGGAAAAAATGAATACTTTATCCAAAACCCGTGACCTGGTATTGGCAGCAGTCATTGCAGCCATTATCGTAATCATGGCATTTGTGCCATTCTTAGGGTATATTCCGCTTGGATTCATGAATGCGACCACCGTTCATATCCCTGTGATTATCGGAGCCATTATTCTGGGACCGAAATACGGGGCATTCCTGGGGTTGACATTCGGTCTGACCAGTTTGTGGAAGAACACCTTCATGCCAAATCCCACGTCCTTTGTGTTTTCACCCTTTGTTACCATGGGACAGTTTCACGGAAATCTGGGAAGCCTGGTTATCTGCCTGGTTCCAAGAATACTGATTGGGGTTGTGGCCTATTATGTATACCGTCTGTTTATGAGAACGCTTAAGAACAGGAGGAATAAGCAGGGGACCGCATTGTTTGCGGCAGGCGTGGCCGGATCCCTGACCAACACCCTTCTGGTTATGAACCTGATTTATTTTTTGTTTGGGGATCAGTATGCGTCCGCTGCCAGCTGGACAGCCAAATGGGTATATGGAGTAATATTGGGAATTATCGGTATGCAGGGAGTGCCGGAAGCCCTGGTGGCCGGAATTATTGTGACGGCTGTAGCCGGAATCCTGCTGAAGCTGACGCCTGACATCAGAGGATAGCAGCGTATAGGAAGGAAAACGGATTTATACTAAATATAGTAATGTAGTTTTGCAATGCACACATTTTGTTGGGACAGTCTTTGGGACTGTCCTTTTTTGCCGGTTTTTTGTTGATTTTTTGAGAAAATCCGCTTGACGAAGGCGGATTTCTTCTATATAATTGAGAAGATGTTTAATTATACTAGTCTAAATGTGTGTTTTCACATTGCCACATAATTTTGATAGGAGGTGCCCGGATATGAAGATGACATTTCAGCCCAAGAAGAGACAGAGAGCGAAAGTTCATGGCTTTAGAGCAAGAATGAAGACTGCAGGCGGTAGAAAAGTTATTGCTGCCAGAAGAGCTAAAGGTAGAGCAAAATTATCTGCTTAATTGTTTCAAGCTTAAAGCAAAAGAACTACGGGCCACAGCATCATGTGGCCTTTTCTTTTCTTACCTTCCCGGAAAAAGGGGAGTGTTTTGACAACCTGATTGTAAGGAGTTTCGGATGAAACGATTTCCTTCCGTTAAGAAGAACAGTGAGTTCCAGGTGATATACAGGAATGGAACTTCCTATGCGAACAGACTGCTGGTGATGTATGTGATGAAAACCGGGGAAGATGAAAACCGCATTGGCATATCTGTGAGCAAAAAAGTGGGCAACAGTGTTGTCCGCCATCATATAACAAGGCTTTTAAGAGAGATTTTCCGTTTAAACAATAACAGAATAAAGACTGGGTTAAACATCATCCTGGTAGCCAGAGGCGCTGCCAGACAATCGGATTACAAACATTTGGAGGGTGCTTACCTGCACCTGTGCGGACTGCATCACATTTTAAAAGAATCGAAGTGAAGTGATTATGGCAAGATGTCTGATTTTGTTGGTAAGGGGATACCAGAAGTTTCTGTCGCCCCTTAAAGTAAGAACTCACTGTATTTACACACCTACATGCTCTCAATACGCCATTGAAGCATTAAAAAAGTATGGTGCGTTAAAAGGTACATGGTTGGCCTGCAAGAGGATACTCCGGTGTCACCCATTTGCAGAAGGCGGTTATGATCCAGTTCCGTAGATCGAAGGAGGTAGTGTATTGAACAGTATAGCTGGCGCAGTATTATTGACAAAAACAGGAGGTATTCTGGGGCCGATAGCTGATATCCTGGGGTGGATCATGGACTTATTGTTCCGTTTTACCAGTACCTTCGGAATATTAAATATCGGTTTATGTATCATTTTATTTACCCTGGTAACCAAGGTGCTGATGATACCTCTTACCATTAAGCAGCAGAAATCATCAAAACTCATGGCGGTCATGCAGCCTGAAATTACAGCCATTCAGAAGAAGTACAAGGGCAAGGAAAGCGACCAGAAGTACGCCATGATGATGCAGACTGAAATCAAGGCGGTTTATGAGAAGTACGGCACATCCATGACAGGCGGATGTCTTCCTCTTCTGATCCAGATGCCTATTATTTTCGCGTTGTACCGCGTCATCTACAATATTCCTGCATATGTACAGTCCGTAAGGGTATATTATGAAGCAGTGGTAAGCAAGCTTCCCAGCGGATATGAAGCATCCCAGGCATTTACAGACCTGGCACAGGCCCACAAGATGGTGGGTGAGAGATTTGACTATACCAATGTAAACACAGTCATTGATTTATTATATAAGCTGACAGGACAGCAGTGGGATTCACTGGTCAATGCCTTTTCTTCCGTGGGACAGGCAGTTACGGAAACCGGCGTGAGAGTGGTGGATGCCATTGAGAATATGCAGAACTTCTTTGGTCTGAATATTGCATACACACCCCTGCAGGTTATCATGAACTATTTTAATAAGGTTGACAACACCACTCTGATGACTGCCTTTGCAGCACTGTGCATTCCGCTGTTAGCAGGTTTAAGCCAGTGGTACAGCACCAAGCTGATGACAGCCAACCAGCCCCAGCAGTCTGAAGATGCTCCGGGCGCAAACATGATGAAGAGCATGAATGTGACCATGCCTTTAATGTCCGTATTCTTCTGTTTCTCATTTGCATCCGGTATCGGACTTTACTGGGTTGCACAGAGTGTATTTACCATTATCCAGCAGGTGGGAATCAATTCTTATCTTAATAAGGTTGACATTGACGACCTGGTTCAGAAGAACATTGAAAAGACGAACAAGAAGCGCGCAAAGAAAGGCCTTCCTCCTACAAAAGTGGGCAATGTAGACGAGATGCTCAAGAAGATTGAGGCAAAGGAAGAAAAGGCAGAGCAGGCCCAGATGGCTAAGATCGCTAAGACCAAGTCTATTGTTGAGGAGTCTACCAAGTACTATAATGATAATGCCAAGCCTGGAAGTCTGGCGGCTAAGGCTAACATGGTTTCCAAGTATAATGAGAAGCATGAGAAGGGTAAAAAGTAGGAGGGTTTTGTATGGATATGATTACAGTTACTGCCAAGACAGTGGACGAAGCAGTTACAAAGGCGTTAATCGAACTTGAAACCACCAGCGACAAACTGGAATATGAAGTAGTTGATAAAGGAAGTACAGGATTCCTTGGTATCGGCGCAAAACCTGCCATTATTCGTGCTAAGAAAAAAGAGTCCATTGAGGATAAGGCCATGGATTTCCTGTCTCAGATTTTTGGGGCAATGAATATGCAGGTGAATATTACAGCTGCATATAACCAGGAGGAGCAGGAGCTGTCCTTAAACCTGGAAGGCGAGGACATGGGGATCCTCATTGGCAAGAGGGGGCAGACCCTGGATTCTCTCCAGTATCTGGTGAGCCTGATTGTGAACAAGGGAACAGAAGGATATCTCAGGGTGAAGCTGGATACTGAGAATTACCGTGAGAGAAGGAAGGAAACCCTGGAGACCCTGGCTAAGAACATTGCCTATAAGGTTAAGAGAACCAAGAGACCGGTATCCCTTGAACCTATGAATCCTTATGAGAGAAGAATCATTCATGCGGCTCTTCAGAATGATAAGTATGTTACCACCAGAAGCGAAGGGGAAGAGCCCTTCCGCCATGTGGTGATTGCCCTTAAGAAGGAGGCAGCGTCCGGCGACCGTAAAGGACGCTATGACAGAAATAAAGGGGGACGTTTTGAGCGTTCCGACCGTTCCGGCGGATATAGGAATAACCGCCGCACCAATGGAAACAGTGCATCTCAGACAGGTTCAGATGCATCAGCAGAGACTGCTGCCGGTGAAGAAGAATAAGCCCATCCGTGGTTGATCGGATGCAGGCAGTAATGAAACAGGTTAAGAGGCTGTTGCTGAAGCGACGGCCTTTTTGCTCTATTGTGAGGAGAGCCTATGAAGACAGATACGATAGCGGCTATAGCTACAGGTATGAGCAATTCAGGAATCGGAATCGTGAGAATCAGCGGAGAGCAGGCGTTTTCCGTGATTGATTCCATATTCCGGAACAGAAAGGGGGAGAGGGTCAGACTGAGCCTTTCCCAGTCCCACACAGTCCATTATGGGTATATATATGACGGTGATGAGAAGGTGGACGAGGCCCTGGTTATTATCATGAAGGGGCCCCACAGCTATACGGCTGAGGATACGGTGGAGATTGACTGCCACGGGGGAGTGCTTATGGTCAGGCGGATTCTGGAGACTGTTCTTCACGCAGGGGCCAGAACAGCGGAACCGGGAGAGTTTACAAAGAGGGCTTTCTTAAATGGAAGGCTGGATTTGTCACAAGCCGAGGCGGTGGCAGATGTGATTCACGCCACCAATGAATATGCGTTAAAAAGCTCTGTGAGCCAGCTGAGCGGTTCAGTGTCCGCTAAAATTAAGGAACTGCGCAGCCGGATACTGTATCAGATTGCTTTTATCGAATCAGCTCTGGATGATCCGGAACATATATCACTGGATGGATATGGGAGCCGGCTGATGGATGATCTGGTGCCTATGATTGGTGAGGTGAGGAAGCTGCTCCTGTCTGCGGATGACGGAAGGGTTATGTCCGAAGGGGTAAAGACAGTTATACTGGGTAAGCCCAATGCAGGTAAATCCTCTCTGATGAATGTGCTTTTGGGAGAGGAGAGGGCCATTGTTACTGAAATTGCGGGAACTACCAGGGATACCCTGGAAGAGCATATTTATCTTAAGGGCATCAGCTTAAATGTGGTGGATACAGCAGGTATCCGTGATACAGAGGATGTGGTGGAAAAAATCGGCGTGGAGCGTGCCATGAAGGCAGCAGAGGACGCAGATCTGATCATCTATGTGGTAGACGGTTCCAGGGCACTGGATGAAAATGATAAAGAGATCATGGAGTTTATTAAGGGGCGCAGAGCCATTGTCCTTTTAAATAAAACAGATCTGGAAATGGCGATAGATAAAAAAGAGTTAGAAAATACCTGTGGCCATGGAGTGATCCCTATCTCTGCAAAAGAGGAGCAGGGCATTGAAGCTCTTGAGGAAGAGATAAGGCGGCTGTTTTACCACGGAAAGCTCTCTTTTAATGAGCAGGTTTATATTACCAATGTACGCCACAAAGAGGCGCTGGAACAGACACTGGACAGTCTTAAAATGGTAAAACAAAGCGTATCAGACGGCATGCCGGAAGATTTCTATTCTATTGATCTGATGAATGCTTATGAGCAGCTTGGAAAGATATTAGGAGAAGCGGTGGAAGATGATCTGGTAAATGAGATCTTTTCCAAGTTCTGTATGGGAAAATAGACTGTGTCTGAGAGAAGAAATAAGAGAATGAAAGAGGAAGGAATCTATGCCATATTTGGAAGAAACCTATGAGATTGTGGTAGTGGGAGCAGGGCATGCGGGATGCGAGGCGGCTCTGGCCTGCGCAAGGCTGGGACTTGAAACCATACTGTTTACAGTCAGCATCGACAGCATTGCCCTGATGCCCTGCAATCCTAATATTGGAGGAAGCTCCAAGGGACATTTGGTGCGGGAGCTGGATGCCCTGGGAGGGGAGATGGGAAAGGTTATTGACCAGACCTTTATTCAGTCAAAAATGTTATTCAATATTCTGGATCTGCTCTCTTACTTTTTCAATCTCTGTCTTTAAAGCAATAGCTTTGTCTGAAATAGCAAGATCACTGGATTTAGAAAGAATGGTATTTGCCTCCCGATTCATCTCCTGGGCAATGAAATCC
>OJSK01002436.1_pt1 | contig 10558 bp, 10 predicted proteins | sample 1599461 | NCBI WGS metagenome assembly OJSK01 (sample SAMN04168658, study PRJEB22393) | human gut metagenome | biome: human gut microbiome; feature: stool | host: Homo sapiens | collected 2014-03-24 | reverse complement strand
TTGGCAACGCAGATGCCGTGCCGCAGCCGCCGGAGCGGTGCTTAAGCCGTCAGGCAGGAATTGTGCGGTGTTGCCTTAACAATTACTGGGTAACCGGTGCGGTGATGCCAGCAACAGCATCTTCAATCAGGGTCTGGGGATCCTTGCCATCGGGGTTGCCGTTGACACAGATCTGGCCGAGGGTTTCAGCAGAAGCCCAGTAGTTGCCGCCGACGCGCTGCAGGTTAGCGTACTCAGACTGAGCAACAACAGCGGTCAGAGCCGGAGAAGAAGCGGCTGCCAGAGCGTTGGTGTTGGAGGGGCCCTGTGCACGCTGCTGGAAGCGGAGGGTCTCGTTCTCTTCGTTGGTAACGTAATCAGCCAGCAGCATGGCAGCACCAACGTTAGCGCTGTGGGGGTTGACGCCGATCAATTTGAAGCCGGAGAAGGAAGCCATCTGGACCTGCTCGCCGTTCAGGGTGTAGGTAGGCAGCTTGCAGGCAGCGTAATTATCGCCCCAAACTTCAGCAGCGTCGTTTGCACGCCAGGTGCCGTTAACGCCAGCAACCAGGGTGCCGTCCTTCAGCTTGCCGGTGAACTCTTCATCCTTCAGGGCAAGGAAGCCGGGGTTCTTGCAGATATCGATGACAGCCTGGGTAACGTCAGCGCCCGGAGCTTCGTTCCAGTTGCAGACGGTGTTCACGCCGTCATCAGCCAGGCTCAGGTTCAGGCCAGCGCCAGCATAGAAGCTGTACAGGTACCAGCCGTTAGCAACGTCCATCGAGACTTTCTTGCCTGCGGCGGCTGCCTTCTCCATCATCGTGTCAAGGCTCTTGACGTCATCCTCGGTGAAGAAGGACTTATCATAGAACATGAAGTAGCCGTTATCAGCGGTCAGGGGGTAAGCATACAGCTTGCCGTTCAGGGTTGCAGCGTCAACAGAAGCTGCAGTGTTGCGGCTCTTGATGTCGTCAGCGTTCAGCTGAACTTCCTGCAGGGCGCCTGCCTGAACCAGCTCGTTCAGCTGGTCATCAGCAAATGCGTAAACGTCAGCAGCGGCGGTGGGGTCGGTCAGGACGGTATCCTTAGCCTCCTTTTCGGACTGAGCGCCCAGGTTGATGGTGATCTTGCCGCCGTAATTGCCGTATTCTTTGATAAAGTTATCAGCGATGGTGCGCAGCAGTTCCTGGTCTTCCTCGGCGCCCCACATGGTCAGGGTAACGTCGTTGGCGAAAGCAGCGGCTGCAGCCTGCTGCAGAACGTCACCATCGTCAGCTGCGGTGCTGTCGGTGGAGGCGGCTTCGCTGGAAGCTGCAGTGCTGGTGGACTCTGCAGCGGAAGAGGCAGTTGCGGTGCTGCCGCATGCTGCCAGGGACAGTGCCATCAAGGCAGCTGTTGCAAGTGCGAGTTGCTTTTTCATAATCATTCTCCTTCATCTGCTATATCACAAGCTTCTCAAGGTTGCGCATCATCGTTGCGCAACTTTGTTTCACAACTTAAGAATACACAATTCTATTTTCAGTGTCAATGTTCATAGCCAACATGTTTTACCACGTTTTCTTGTGCATTTTTCACAGCTTGTTACACTTTTGTAACAATGTCGAATTTTGTATGCGCAACTTTAGTACAGGCTTTTTAACAACAATCAGCCTTTCCCGGTGCACATGCTGTGTGCGCAGGAAAGGCTGTATCAATCATCATATTTTACAATATTGGTAATATTGTCTATTTTGTGGACTCGCGCAAAATCACCTGATATCCCTGCATCTGGCGCAATGCGATTTGCTTGCCCGCCAAAATATCCAGCAGCATCCGGCATGCCGTGGCGCCCAGGCGCTCGCCGTCAAACTGAGCGGCCGAGATCTGCGGGGTTGAGCTGGTCAGCAGCTCACTATCATAAAAGCTGGCCAGTTTCACCTGTTCCGGTACCTTGATGTGCCGGGCACGCAGCTCCTGCAGCACCGCGGCCGCCATGCTGTCGTCCGCGCAGAGCAGGCATTCGGGCTTTTGCTCCAGCGCACCTTCCAATGCATCGATCCGCTGTTCGCTGGTTTCAATGCCAGTCCAAATCAATTTCTGGTCCACCTGCACCCCACAGTCGGAAAATCCGCGCAGGTAGCCGCGCAGCCGGTCCTCGTTGACGGTATAGTTGGTGCAGCCGCCCATATAGGCAATGCGGCGCATGCCCAGCTGCAGCAGCAGGCGGGTCATCTCGGCGGTCGCTCCTACCTGGTCGTTATCCACCTGGGGCACCTTATCGTCATCCACGCGGCCAATGGCCACAAAAGGCACGTTGTGGCGCTGCAAAGTCTGCACACATTCATCGTGCAGCATCGTACGGGACAAAATCACGCCATCCACCTTGTGGGATTCCAGCTGGCGTTCCAGCTGGCCTACATCGGTTTCTCCCGCATAGCACAGCAGCAGGTCATACCCGCGCTGGGCCGCCATGTTCCACACACCGCCCATGCACTTGCGCAGGAACGGCAAGTCCAGCCGCATAAAATGCTTGGGGATCACCAGCGCAAGGTTGTTGGTTGGGCCCTGCTGCGCAGTGCGCAGCGGCGCAGCGGCATCCTGGCGGCCCTTGCCGATATAATCGAACACACGCGCGCGGGTAGCCTCGCTCACGCGGCCCTTGCCGGATATTGCGCGGGATACCGTTGTTTTTGATATATTCAATGCCTCCGCCACTTCCGCGATGGTCACTTCATCACGCTTACCTGCCATTCAGCACCCTCCTTTTCCCATGTTGCGCATGCGTTGCGCACCAATAACAGCATATGTGTTTGTTGTACATTTGTCAATCTGCAAACAGCACAAAAAAAGCCTGCCAGATTTGGCAGGCTTGCCGCGCAGTACAGCCGTTCCAAGCATAGGCGGATGGCCGCTGCCCGGAATCTCTCCCGAAATTTTTCGTGTATTAAAAATTCTGTTGGGAGCATAGGGGCGCACATTGTGCGCCCGCCGCCTTGACATAGCAACGCACATTTATGTCATGCACATGGCAAACGTCCGTGGGCGAACGCTGTTCGCCCTTACGGAGCATCTTTGTTTCCCTGACGTTTTCGATCGGTGTTGTGCTGCTTATTTTTTCTGCGGTTCGCCGTTGGCAATGTCGCGCACAACCTCACCTGCAATGATCAACCCCGCGGCGGCGGGCACAAAGGCGTTGCTGCCGGGAACCTGGCGGCGCTGGGTACATTTGCGGGCCGTGTCGGGCGGACAGATGCAATGGGTGCGGCAGCTGATGGTCATATCATCAATGGGGGTCAGTGCAGGCTCTTTGGAGTATACCACCTTCAGGTGCTTGACCCCGCGCTTGCGCAGCTCGGCGCGCATTACGCGGGCCAGCGGGCAGACGGAGGTATCATAAATATCCGCAACTTCCAGGGCGGAAGCATCCAGCTTGTTGCCCGCGCCCATGCAGCTGATGATGGGCGTGCCCGTTGCCTGCGCCTGCATGACCAGTTCCAGCTTGCCCTTTACCGTGTCGATGGCATCGACCACATAGTCGTACTGGCTGAAATCGAACTGGTCGGCGGTGTCTGGCATGTAGAACGTCTTGTAGGTGTTCACCACGGCGTCCGGGTTGATATCATGGATGCGCTCTTCCGCCACATCCACCTTGTATTTGCCCACCGTTTTGCGGGTGGCCAGGATCTGGCGGTTCAGGTTGGTCAGGCAGACCTTGTCGTCATCAATCAGATCCAGCGTGCCAATGCCGCTGCGTGCCAGTGCTTCCACCGTATAGCCTCCAACACCGCCAACGCCAAACACGGCCACACGGGCGTTGTACAGACGCTCCATTGCCTCCTTGCCAAACAACAACTGCGTTCTTGAAAACTGATTCAGCATACTGCCTGCTCCCCCACGGTTTTGTAAATTAACAAACAAATGGGCGGGTTCGCGCCCGCCCAACCTATCAAATCGGTAGTCTTTTCAAATTATAAAGCGCCGCATACAAAAAGTCAAGGGGAAGCCCTGCGCAGAGCTTCCCCCTGACATATGTTTTGCATTTTACAGCTCGCTGCCGTTTGTGGCGATCACATGGGCGTACCACGCAGCGGAATCCTTGGGGATGCGTTCCATGGTGCGGTAGTCCACATAAATCAGCCCAAAGCGCTTGCTGTAGCCTTCGGCCCACTCATAGTTATCCATGATTGACCAGTAGGTATAACCGATCAGCGGGTAGCCCTCCTGCAAGGCACGGCGGGCGGCCAGCAGGTGGCGGTGCACATAATCAATGCGCTGCGGGTCGTGCACTTTACCGTCCAGCATCACAAAATCTGTGTTTGCCATGCCGTTCTCGGTAATCAGGATGGGCCGGCCATACCGCTGGTTCAAAAAGCGGATGGCCCAATAGATGCAGTCCGGCGTGATGGGCCATTCCATCGCAGTGCGCGGGCTGCCCTGCCAGGTGTTGGCGGTATACTCGCTGCCCGGCTGCTGGGCCGCGCAGGCATTGTAGACGTTAAAGCCCAGGTAATCCAGCGGCTGGTGCAGCAGCTCCAGTTCCTGCGGGGTGAACACATCCGCCCCCAGGGCTTTGGCCATCGGTTCCGGCACCCTGCCCAGCAGAACGGGGTCGCACCACCAGCTGATGGAATAGCAGCCTTCCACCTCCATCGTCCGGCGGTAAGCTTCGGCGATGGCGGCTTCGCTTTCGTCTCCGCAGGGCGAAAACACCGGTCCGGTGGGAGCATACCCCACCTTAGGCGGCGAATGATGTGGCGCGGCCCGTCCGCGGGACGATGCAAGCATCGTGCCCTACAGATATTGGCAGCGTTTATAGCAACCGGCAGGGTCTCTCCCCGGCGCGATGAGGGCATCGTGCCCTACAGATCAAACCGCCGGGCCTGACCCTTACCGCAAAATTCCTAATTACTCATTCCTAATTTCTAATTCTCCCATCCAACTCCTCACTCCTACTCCCTAACTCACTTCATGAGCATTTCCGCCGCCTTCGCCAGCTCCGCGTTCACCGCATCGGCTTCCGCTTTGCTCTTGCCCACGGCGGACAGATACACTTTGATTTTCGGCTCGGTGCCGGAGGGGCGCACCATCAGCTTGTGGCCGCCCGCCAGGTGGTATTCCAGCACGTTGGCGCGGGGCAGGCCGGTACCATCGGTATCATAATCCGCAACACGCTCCACCGCATAGCCCGCAATCTCTTTAGGCGGGTCGGCGCGCAGAGCCTTCATCAGGTTCTGCATGGTGTACATGCCGGTTTCGCCCTCAAAGGCAAAGCTGCACAGGGCGTTGCGGTAATAGCCAAACTCTTTGTACAGCGCTTCAATGGCATCCAGCAGCGTCATGCCCTGCTGGGCATACCAGGCGGCGGCTTCACACACCAGCAGCGTGGCGTTCACGGCATCCTTATCCCGCACATGTCCGCCGGACAGGTAACCATAGCTCTCCTCAAAGCCAAAGATATAGCGTTCCACATGGCCCTCTGCTTCCAGCTTGCCGATCTGCTCGCCGATGAACTTAAAGCCCGTCAGGGTACGGCGCAGCTCCACGCCGTACTTTTTGGCAACCGGCGTTGCCATATCGGTGGAAACAATGGTGGTCACGGCCACGGGATCCTTGGGCATGGTGCCGCGGGCCAGGCGTGTGCGGCAGATATAATCCAGCAGGATAATGCCCATCTCGTTGCCGGTGATCAGCCGGTAGCCGCCCTTGCCGTCCGGCACAGCGGTGCCGCAGCGGTCACAGTCGGGGTCGGTGCCAAGCAGTAGATCCGGGTGTACTTTATCGCACAGTTCCAGGCCCTTCTGCATGGCTTCGCGGATTTCCGGGTTGGGATACGGGCAGGTGGGGAAGTTCCCATCCGGTGTTTCCTGCTCCGGCACCACCGTCACATGGGTCACACCCAGCTTGGCCAGCAGCTTTTTTACGCACTCCAGGCCGGTGCCGTTCAGCGGGGTGTACACCAGCTTGAGCTGCTCAATGCCGGTGCCATCGCCAACGCGCTGGTCATATACAGCCTGTACAAAATCATCCAGGCATTTGTCGTCAATGCTCACAATGCGGCCTGCCTGCACACCGGCTTCATAATCCACCAGCTTTACGCCGTCAAAGCAGTCCACTTTTTCGATTGCAGCCAGAATTTTATCTGCCACTTCCAACGTGATCTGGCAGCCATCGGCACCATACACTTTATAGCCGTTGTACTTGGCCGGGTTGTGGCTGGCTGTAATGCAGACGCCTGCCCCGCAGCCCAGATAGCGCACCGCCCAGGAAAGTGCGGGCGTGGGCTCCAGCCGCGGGTACACGCAGGCGGTAATGCCGTTTGCCGCCAGCACGCGGGCAGCTTCGCGGGTGAACAGTTCGCCGTTATTGCGGCTGTCATGCGCAATGGCGATCTTTTTTGGCAGGTCGGTCGCGTTCAGGTAATCGGCCAGGCCCTGGGTGGCCTTGCGCACCGTGTACAGGTTCATGCGGTTGGTGCCCACCCCCAGCACACCGCGCAGGCCGCCGGTGCCAAATTCCAGGTCACGGTAAAAACGGTCCGTGATAGCAGCATCATCCCCGGCAATGCCGTGCAGTTCTTCCGCCACAGCGGTATCCAGTTCCGGCTGGGCCAGCCAACGGTCATACAGTTCTTTCGCTGTATTCATAACAGCACCTTCTTCCTTAAAGTCAGTTTCAGGAAGTGTTCGTTATTTATCAAACATTTACACAGCCCTTATTATAGCAGATACTTGGCCGCAAAAAAAGCCGCGGCGGGTAAAAATTTTACCAGCCGCGAAAATTATACATTTTGTATTTTTCTTTCGTTTACACCGTATCGCGCAGCACACCGGCGTGTTCCAGCCCCACCATCACCACGGGGATCAACACCAGCTGCAACACAATGCCCGGCAGCGCGGTGGCAAATGCACCGGCAATGAACATCTGCATGGTAAAGCCATTGCCGCCAAGGCCCAGCAGCACGGTTTGTGCCACGCCCCACACAGCGCGCCCGGCCAGCATGGCGGGCACCAGCGCCATATAAACGCCCGCCACGCCGCGCTTGTTCAGCTTGGCATACAGCAGGCCGATCACCGCGCCATAGGCAGCCAGCTCAAACGCCATGCCAATGCCGGTGGGGTACAGCACCGGCATGCCAAACAGCAGCCCGCGCAGCAGCGGCATTACCGCGCCAACGGCCAGGCCATACGGCCAGCCGCATACCATGCCGCACAGCAGCACGGGAATGTGCATCGGCAGCAGCATTTTGCCGATCTGCGGGATCTGCCCGGTGATAAGCGGCAGCACCAGGCCCAGGGCCAAAAACAGGGCGGAAAGGGTCAGCTTACGGGTGGATGTTTTCATGATTCAAACTCCTCACATTCTATTTTTTTATTTGATTCCACAGTTTGACAGCAGCAGAACACCATGATACGATGATGGTAAAACAGAGATAAAGAAAGAGGTTTTCTTTTATGGAAATTCTTGTGATTGACGGACAGGGCGGCGGGCTGGGCCGCCAGCTGGTTGCCGCCGTTAAAAAGGCCGTTCCGCAGGCGGTGGTAACGGCCATTGGCACCAACAGCGCGGCCACTTCCGCCATGCTGAAAGCCGGGGCTGACCGCGCCGCCACCGGCGAGAACGCCGTGGTGGTGGGCTGCCGCCGGGCGGATGTCATTTTGGGGCCCATCGGCATTGTGATGGCTGACGCCCTGCTGGGCGAAATCACCCCCGCCATGGCGCAGGCCGTAGCCCAAAGCGATGCCCGCCGCATCCTGATCCCCGCCAACCGGTGCGATACCCTGGTGGTTGGGGTGAGCGCCCCCATCGGCACCCTGGTGGAGCAGGCCGCCGCGGCCGTGCTGGACGGCTGCCGGAACTAAAGCGTATCGGAAAACCGCATAAAAATCCACAAAAACAAAATGCAGAAAATATCCCGTCCCCCTGCTGGGGAACACGATACCTTCTGCATATCTATCATCAAAGCAATATCAAGTTGTCATCTGCCATACGGTGCAGCATGCACCAGGATGTTGGGCGCTTCTGCGCCGCAAGGCCGGCTTCCTGCCGGTCGATTGATATTATTATAGTATAAGGCAGTGTGCTGCGTCAAGCCCACCGCCGGAGGAACTGCCATGAAACTGATGATTGCATCCGACCTGCACGGTTCGGCTTTTTACTGCAGGCAGCTGCTTGCCGCCATGGAGCGCGAGCAGCCGGACAAGCTGTTGCTGCTGGGGGATATTCTGTACCACGGTCCCCGCAACGACCTGCCGGAGGGCTATGCCCCCAAAGAGGTAATTGCCATGCTGAATCCCCTGCGGGAGCGGCTGCTGTGCGTGCGCGGCAACTGCGATACCGAGGTGGACCAGATGGTGCTGGACTTCCCGATTTTGGCCGACTATGCCCTGCTGTATGCCGGTTCCCGCACAGTGTTTGCCACCCACGGCCACCATTACAACACGGCCTGCCCGCCGCCGCTTGCCAAGGGGGATATTTTGCTGCACGGCCACACCCATGTGCCCGCCTGGCAGGAATTTGGCAGCGGCAATTTGTATCTGAACCCTGGTTCCGTTGCCATCCCGAAGGAAAACAGCGCCCATTCCTATATGATGCTGACCGATTCCGGCTTTGCCTGGAAAGATCTTGAAGGCAGCATATACCATACACTCGCATTGGATTGCCCAAACTGCGGTTGAATCAATCGCTTGTGCGGTGTAAAATAAAGTGGGGTGGGATTCTTTTGTCCCACGCGCCAACAGCCATACAGATTTCATCATATAAACATAAAAGGATGGTTCTATCCCATGCAAATTGAACAGCTTTTTGATTTTCTGCACCGGTCAGTGTCGCCGTTCCACGCGGTACACACTGCAGCCCAGCTGCTGGATGCCGCCGGTTACACCCGCCTGGAGGAAGCCGAATACTGGAATATGGAACCGGAACACGGTTATTATGTGACCCGCAACGAAAGTTCCATCATTGCCTGGCGGGTGCCTGCCCACGCCATTGGCGGCTGGCGCATTGCTGCCAGCCATTCCGACTCCCCCACCTGGCGCATCAAGAACACCAATGTGAACGCTGCGGGCTGCATCAAGCTGAACGTGGAAGGCTACGGCGGAATGATTATGTCCACCTGGCTGGACCGTCCGCTCTCCGCCGCCGGGCGTGTGCTGGTGCGGGATGAAGCCGCCGGTACGCTGGAAAGCCGCCTGGTGGACCTGGACCGTGATCTGCTGGTCATCCCATCGCTGGCCATCCACATGGACCGCACGCTGAACAGCGGCCACGCCTTTAACCCCCAGGTGGACATGCAGCCCCTATACGGGCTGGAGGGTTCCAAGCCCTTCCCCGCCCTGCTGGCTGAGGCCGCCGGTGTGAAAGAAGAGGACATTGTAGACTTTGACCTTTCGCTTTACACCCGCCAGGCACCCACCCGCATTGGGCCGGACGGCGAGCTGTTCATGGCCCCCCGCATTGACGACCTGGAGTGCGCCGCCACCACCCTGTACGGCTTTTTGGACGCCGCCCCTGAGACCGACAGCGCTTGCGCCCCGGTCTGGGCGATGTTTGATAACGAAGAAGTGGGCAGCAGCACCCGCCAGGGCGCAGACAGCAGCTTTTTGCGCGATGTGCTCGACCGCATCCTGAATGCGATCCCCCACAGTGCCCAGGCACAGGCCCAGGCATTTGCCAACAGCTTTGTGCTCAGCGCCGATAATGCCCACGCCGTTCACCCCAATTTTGCTGATAAGGCTGACCCCTGCAACAAGGTCATTTTGGGCAAGGGTGTTGTGGTCAAAGTCAATGCCAGCCAGAAATACACCACCAGCGGCCTGACCGGCGCGATTTTTAAGGAGATCTGCCGCAAGAACAACGTTCCTGTGCAGGTGTTTGCCAACCGTGCCGACCTGCCGGGCGGCAGCACGCTGGGCAACCTGCAAAGCCATACCGTGCCGGTTCCCATGGTAGATATTGGCCTGGCCCAGCTGGCCATGCACAGTGCGGTGGAAACCGCCGCGGTGGCCGATGCTGACGCCATGGTGCGGGCCGTTGCCGGGTTCTACCGCGTCCACCTGCGCAGCCTGGGCGATGCCCGCTATACGCTGGAATGAGCAGCACAGTCGGGCGCTATGCGCCAAGCCCCAGCGGGCGGATGCACTTGGGCAACCTGTGCTGCTGCCTGCTGGCGTGGCTTTCGGCCAAAAGCAGCGGCGGCAAGGTTGTGCTGCGCATTGAGGATCTGGATGCCGTGCGCTGCCCGCGCGAATTTGCTGATCTGCTGGAAGCCGACCTTGCCTGGCTCGGCCTTGCCGCAGATGAAGGCGGCAGCAAGGGCGGCCCTCGCGGCCCCTATTACCAGAGCGAGCGCAGCGCTATCTATGAAGAATATTACCAAAAGCTGGTGCGCAAAGGGCTGGTTTACCCCTGCTTTTGCAGCCGCAGCCAGCTGCACGCCGCCGATGCCCCCCACCGCTCCGATGGGAATGTGGTATACGCCGGGACCTGCCGGAACCTGACGCCGGAAGAGATCGTTCTGCGCACCGCCAGGCGCAAGCCAGCCTGGCGGGTGATGGTGCCGGACGAAACCATTTCCTTTGTGGACGGCCACATGGGCCCCTAT
>OJSK01002415.1_pt1 | contig 10697 bp, 9 predicted proteins | sample 1599461 | NCBI WGS metagenome assembly OJSK01 (sample SAMN04168658, study PRJEB22393) | human gut metagenome | biome: human gut microbiome; feature: stool | host: Homo sapiens | collected 2014-03-24 | reverse complement strand
TCCCGCTGCCCCGGCTGCTGGTGATCTTCTATGCAGCCATCTTCCTTCTGGCCGCCTTCGTGCCGAAGGAGTTCCTCGCCGTAGCCTTTGACTCCGGCGGCGTCACCACGGGTCCCATGACCGTGCCCTTTATCATGGCCCTGGGCGTGGGCGTGGCCTCCATCCGCAGCGACGAGAATGCCGCCCAGGACAGCTTCGGCTTGGTGGCTCTCTGTTCTGTCGGCCCCATCCTGGCGGTGATGGTGCTGGCCCTGATCTACCCGGGCGCGGGCGTCTACACCCCGGTGGAAATCCCCTCCGTGACAGACAGCCGGGCTCTGTGGCACCTGTTTCAGGTGGAACTTCCGGCGTATCTCAGCGAAGTGGCGGTGTGTCTGGCCCCCATCGCACTGTTCTTCGCCGTTTTTCAGGCGGTTTCCCTGAAATTAAAGAAGAAAAAAGTATTGAAAATTGTCATCGGCATCCTGTATACTTATGTGGGTTTGGTCCTGTTTCTTACGGGCGCCAACGTGGGCTTCATGCCGGCGGCCAGCTACCTCAGCCGCCAGATCGCCGGCCTGTCCTTCAACTGGATCCTGATTCCCATCGGAATGCTGATGGGCTGGTTCATCGTCCAGGCGGAGCCTGCGGTCCATGTTCTGAACAAGCAGGTGGAGGAGATCACCTCCGGCGCCATTCCCGGCAAGGCCATGAGCACCAGCCTCTCCATCGGCGTGGCGGTTTCCATCGGTCTGGCCATGATGCGGGTGATGACCGGGATTTCCATTTTCTGGCTGGTGGTGCCGGGGTATCTGGCCGCCATCGTCATGTCCTTTTTCGTCCCCAAGATCTTCACTGCCATTGCCTTTGACTCCGGCGGCGTGGCCTCCGGGCCTATGACGGCCACCTTTTTGCTGCCCTTTGCTCAGGGCGCCTGCGAGGCCTTGGGCGGCAATGTGGTGACGGACGCCTTCGGCGTGGTGGCTATGGTGGCTATGACGCCGCTGCTGACCATCCAGATGCTGGGCCTTTTGTATCAGCTCAAGATGAAGAGAGCCGCTCAGGAGACGCCTCCCGCCCCGGTGGACGAGGAGATCATCGAGCTGTGAGCAGTCCGTCCGACATCGTAAAGAGAGGAGAGACCGCCATGCAGGGCGTCGATTTGTTCATCACCATCACTGACCGCAGCCGGGCAGAGCAGTTCGCCGCCTGGTTCCGGACCCACGGGATCTCGCTGGTGCTGACAGCCCTGGGTCAGGGCACCGCCACCACGGAGGTGCTGGACTTTCTGGGCCTGGAGGCCACGGAGAAGGCCGTGCTGTTCTGCGTGTCCCCCCGGTCCCCCCGGCTGGTGCGCCAGGCGGCCCGTGACCTGTGGCTGGATGTGCCCGGCCAGGGCGTTTTGATGACTGTGCCGGTGAACAGCATCGGCGGATCCACCGCCAAGGAATATCTGCTGCATGAACAGGAGGGAGAAACTGCTATGGAACGGGAGATTGCCCACGATCTGATCGTGGTCATTGCCAACCAGGGGTCCACCGACCTGGTGATGGACGCCGCCCGGGAGGCAGGCGCCACCGGCGGCACGGTGATCCACGCCAAGGGCACCGGCACAGACCTGGTGCGGAAGTTTTTCGGCGTGTCCATCGCGTCGGAGCAGGAGATGGTCTTCATCCTGGCCCGGAGCGAGGCGAAGAAGCCCATTATGAAGGCCATCATGGCCAAGGCGGGCATCCAGAGCGCCGCTCAGTCCCTGGTGTTCTCCCTGCCGGTGGGTGACATCGCCGGCCTGCGGGAGCTGGAGCAGCCCGAAACCTGACTTGAATTCCGGAGCGGTCCGCGCCTGACGCGGACCGCTTTTTTTTGCCATTTCCATTTTTTCCGGCAAAAGGCCCTGGATTTTTTTCGTTTTTTCGGAAATTCCTGCTATTTTGTGTTGGTTTTTGAATTTTTTGCAAAACCTTGGGTATCTCGACAGATTCAGACAGAATTTCGCCCGGCCTTTGTGTATGATAAGGGCAGTCCCCAGATCTTGTGGCGGTTTAGAAAGGATGAATACCAAATGCAGAAGGTCTCCAAGGAATATCTGTTGCTCTTCAACGCCATCACCGATGCGGAGGAATCCCTGCGCCGGCTCCAGGCCCGGCTGATCGATGCGCAGCAGAAGGCGGAGGAACTTTTCATCACAGACGATGAAGCCGATCCGCTCTCCCGAAACATATAAGGCCCCCGCCGGACGGGGCCGCCGCTTTACCAGCGTCCGGCAGTGTCTCAGCGGGGTCACCGGTTTCGGCCGGCAGACCCCGCTTTTTGTTGCTTTTGCCCGTGCATAGGCAGTGTCCATGTGGTATGATAAAATATAATCTCCTTCCGCCTTCCGGCGGATGCAGAGCAGTACAGACCGAGAGAAGGAGGCGCGGCCATGCTGTATATCGGCTGCCATCTGTCCTCCTCCAAGGGCTTTGCGGCCATGGGCCGCCAGGCGCTGGAGCTGGGGGCCAACACCTTTCAATTTTTCACCCGCAATCCCAGGGGCAGCCGGGCCAAGGACCTGGACCCGGCGGACGCTGCAGCCCTGCGGGACCTGCTGGCCCGGCACGGCTTCGGCCCCATCGTCGCCCACGCTCCCTATACTTTGAACCTCTGCGGCACGGAGGAGAAGAACCGGATATTCGCCCGGGAGACCATGGCGGACGACCTGGCTAGGCTGGAGCATGTGCCAGGACAGTATTACAACTTCCATCCCGGCAGCCATGTGGGGCAGGGAAGCGAGACCGGCATCGCTCTCATTGCCGACGGACTCAACGCCATCCTGCGGCCCGATCAGGCCACCACCGTTCTGCTGGAGACCATGGCAGGCAAGGGCAGCGAAGTAGGCGGCCGTTTTGAGGAGCTGCGGGCCATTCTGGACCGGGTGGAGCTCTCCGGCAAGGTGGGCGTCTGCCTGGACACCTGCCACGTGTCCGACGGAGGATACGACATCGTCCACGACCTGGACGGCGTGCTGACAGAATTTGACAGCATCATCGGCCTCCGGCGGCTGAAGGCGATTCATTTGAACGACAGCAAGAATCCCCCCGGCAGCCGCAAGGACCGCCACGCCTGTCTGGGGGAGGGGACCATCGGTCTGGAGGCGCTGGGGCGGATCGTCCGCCACCCGGCGCTGAAGGATCTTCCCTTCTGTCTGGAGACCCCCAACGACCTGCCCGGCTATGCCCGGGAGATCGCCCTGATGCGGGAGATGGCGGAGGCGTGACGGGATTGGAGGATGCTGCCATGGAGTATCGTGTGGACGACCGGAGCCTTTCCGGAGAGACCTTCCTCGACTTTGTCCAGCAGGTCTGGCCGGGAGCGTACAATCTGGAGCAGACCCGCGCCGCGCTGTCAAAAACGATGAACTTCACTGCCTGGGACGGCGGCCAGCTGGCGGGCTGCCTGCGAGTCCTCACAGACGGCTGCTTTTTCGGCACCATCACGGAGCTGCTGGTGCTGCCGGGGCTGCTGCAATGCCGGATACAGCGCCTTCTTCTACGGTTACTGCATATGCTTTACCATTAACTGTGATTGTATAATTCTTCATGATTTCAATTCCTCCTGAATGAAAATAGTTATGGAACGTTTCCCGTCCTCTTATCTGCCTTTAGACCTCTGTACACGGCGGATGGAACGAACCACCAGTCCGTTAGAAGAAGTTCCCTCATATGCTGCAATGGCTGCCGAAATCACTGCCACCAGCTCGGCGTCGCCCATCAGGTCTTCGCCTGCCGCAGGTACAGGTGCTGCCGCCTTAACCGGTGCTGGTGCAACTGGTGCTGGCGCTGGCGCTGCCTTTTCCTTCTGGCCTGTCTCCCACTTGTGAATGAACTTAAAGCAGGCAATCAGCAGGCTGATGAATATAAGGACCGCGAACACGGTGCCGATACCGATTACCGCATATACGGTAGCTGTTTCCATCAGCTGCCCGATGGTCTTGCCCTCTTCTTCATTTGAAGCAAGCTCAGTGAATTCCGCATCAACTATCTGCTGGGAAATCATATTCAGATTCATGACATACTGCATGGAACCTTCGGTGAATGCAACAGGCAGCATAACGGTATAGGTACCATCTGCCATCTGTACCACGCTTGCGTCTTCAATGTCGATGCTTCTGACTTCCCCCAGTTCCTTCCTTGCATTAATCTGCTCTTCACAGATGGCTGCCATAACTGCATTGCCCTGGGCTTCCGACATGACCTTCTGTGCAATCAGCCCATCCGTGCTGACGCCCAGAGACTGGACCGCTGTCAGCTTGGCATACTCTGCCATCATGTCATCTACAGGAGTTCCGTCCGTGGCAATCCGGGGAGCTGTCCCGGCTTCATCCTGTTTTGCTGAGCAGGCTGACAGGCTCAACAGGCAGGCGGCCATCAGAACTGCTGCTGCCACTCGTTTCATTAATCGTCTCATATACCTGTCACCTCTCTTTAAACCGTGCCATGCTTCTTAGACGGACGGTCCTCTCTCTTTGTGAACAGCATTTCAAAGGCTGCGATTACCCTCTGACGGGTCTCCCCTGCCTTAATTATGTCATCTACATATCCTCTCTTGGCTGCTGCTACAGCGCTGGACTGAAGTGCGGTGTACTCTGCTGTCTTTTCATTGATGAGTGCGGCGGCATCACCGGATGCGGCGATTTCCTTTGCATACATAATCTTCACTGCCTCAGACGGATTCATCATACCGATGACAGCACCAGGCCATGCATATACCACGTCAGCGCCGATGGACTTGCTGCCCATGGTCAGGTATGCGCTTCCGAATGCTTCCTTAACAATTACTGTTACCTTGGGAACGCTGGCATTGGCATAAGCATAGGTAAGGCGTGCGGCTGCCTTTGCAATCCTTCTCTCGCTGCACATCTTGGCCTTGTAGCCCTTTACGTTCACCAGTGTGAGTACAGGAATATTGAATGCGTCGCAGAAATGAATGAAATCAGTTGCCTTGTCGCAGCCCTTGCCGGACAGGACAGGCTCAAATGTTTCCTTCTTCTCTCCGTTCTCATAGATTTCCGTACGGTTAGCCACGCATCCGATGGTTGTCCCGTTCAGGCGGATGAAACCGGTCACCATGGAAGGTTCATAATTCTTCTTAACCTCCATGAAGAAGCTGTTATCGGATATCAGTGTCAGGGCCAGAGCCGTGTCACCAGTGCATCCCTCGATATTATCGCAGATACGGTTTAAGTCATCCTGGCACTCTCCGTATGACATATCATCCTCGTTGTTGGCCGGAAGGATGGAAACCAGGGCGCGGATCTGAGCGATAATGGAAGCCTCATCTCCTGTGAAGTCTGCCAGTCCGGATTCCCTGCTCTGGAAATCTGCGCTGGAGGTATCACACTTCTCTTTATAATTGCCGTCAATGGCGTTAGGTGAATTAACAAACAGTTTGCCGGACTTCTCTTCCATGAAGGTGAAATCTGTGATGCCGGCAGATACTGCCATGCCGCCGCCGCAGGTTCCAAAGATTGCTGTTATCTGAGGAATCACGCCGGAAGCCATGGTCTGGCTTAAGTACAGCTTGCCGAAGCCGTCCAGGGCATCGGTCGCCTCCTGAAGACGCAGACCTGCACAGTCTACCAAACCGATTACAGGTGCTCCCATCTTCATAGCCATGGAATAGATGTTGCAGATTTTCTTTGCATGCATTTCGCCCATGGAGCCGCCTAATACAGACGCATCCTGGCTGTATACATACACCAGGCATCCGCCGATGGTACCGTAGCCGGTAACCACACCGTCAGCGGGGGTCTCCTGCTCAGTCATGTTAAAGTCAGTGCTTCTGGCCGTTATATAGGCTCCGACTTCAACAAAACTGTTCTCATCAAGCAGGGCTGCTATGCGGCTGCTTGCTGAAGTTTGTGCTGAATTACTCATTTTCCAGTCCTCCATCATTCATAAGTTTAACAATATCTAAGCAACGGAAAACCCATTCTCAGGCCCGTCGCAAAAAAAAGCAGAAATATTGCCACATACAATTATAATAATAAATTTGTCAAATAGCAAGCTCTTTTCCACTAAAAAGGTGAAAATATTAACGAAATTCAAGATTCGTAAATACGAAAAGAGCTGTGGCTTTCACGAAATATGTGAACCGCCGCAACTCTTTTTTGTCACAAACCCATTATTTACTTAACCCATGGAAAAAAACTTGTCATGAATGACCTGTACGGCCTTTTCCGCATCCTTTTCATCCACCAGTACGGATATCTTAATCTCGCTGGTGGATATCATGTTGATATTAATGTTGGCGTCGTAGAGAGCCTCAAACAAGGTGGCAGCCACGCCAGGATGATTAATCATACCCGCTCCCACCACGGAAACCTTGGCAATATGGCTGTTGGTCTCCAGATGGCCAAAGCCAATGGACTCCTGATGCTCCTTCAGGAGCACGGAAGCCGCCTCCAGGTCGGACTGGGCAACGGTAAAGCATATGTCCTTGCCCTCCTCATGGCCGATTCCCTGTAATATGATGTCCACGTTAATGTGGTTCTGGGCCAGCAGGGAAAACACCTTAAAGGATGTGCCAATCTCATTGGGCACCCCTATCAGGGCAATCCTTGCGATATTAACATTCTTAGCCACACTGCTGATATATGATTTCTCCATGCGTTTTGCAACCTCCTTCACCTTTGTACCCGGATGCCCTGTAAAGCTTGAGAGCACCTCCAGCTTCACATTATATTTCTTTGCCATCTCCACGGAACGGTTGTGGAGCACCTGGGCCCCCAGGGTAGCCAGCTCCAGCATCTCATTGTAGGTGACCTCATCCAGTTTCCTTGCGTCCTTCACGATTCTGGGGTCAGCCGTATATACCCCGTCCACATCCGTGTATATCTGGCACAGATCCGCCCGAAGGGAGGCAGCCAGCGCAACCGCGGAAGTGTCAGATCCGCCTCTGCCAAGGGTGGTGATATCCTCATAGCGGTTGATTCCCTGGAATCCCGTGACAATCACGATTTTCTTCTGATTCAGCTCTGTCTCGATGCGTTCCGTATCCACCTTCTTGATTCTGGCATTCCTGGCCACGGTATTGGTAACCATTCCCGCCTGCCATCCGGTCAGGGAAATAACCGGATATCCCAGCGCCTCCACTGCCATGGCGCAGAGGGCCACGGACATCTGCTCCCCGGTGGACAAGAGCATATCCATCTCCCGGTTGGAGGCAAGGGGGTTGATCTCATTTGCCTTCTCAATCAGCTCGTCGGTGGTATCCCCCTGGGCAGACAGCACTGCCACTACCTGGTTGCCGGCTTTGTATGTATCCGTGATAATTTCAGCCACATGGCGCAGCCGGGCGGCGTCAGCCACAGAGGTTCCTCCGAATTTCTGTACAATTAAGCCCATATGTTATTCCTTTCGTCCATACATTGTATCCCGCCAAAAAGCGGCGGCCCCAAAGGCCGCCGCCAGCAAGCGCTTATATTTAAATATTTTACACGCTGGATTTTGTTTGTCAACTGAATCCGGCCTTAACTGTTATTTCTCCAGGTTCTTCCACTTAAAGTTGGGAACCACATCCGACCACTTGCTGATGCCGATGATTGGCTTTGCAAATTCAGTGGCCTCCAGGGTGGCGTTCTTCTTGTCGATATCCCGGAATACCTGCCATATCTTCTTGCGCTTGGTAGCCACAATCAGATTAGGCTGGTTCATGTCGCACTCCCACAGACCGAATTTTAATCCGTCCTTTGCCTCGGAGGGCGCGTCTACCTGACGGCTGACCGTGTAGGCGTCAATATATGGGTTGCTGTCCACCAGGTAATAGGAGTAAGCATAGGCCGCCGCCTGAATCTCCGGAATGTTTCCCCTGGTAGGGCTGTAGGATGTGAAGCCCTGCTCCGTAAGGATGATGTGGCGCACATTGCCTGCGGGCGCCCTCAGGGTATCCTGTACAAAGTAATCTGTCAGCACGTTCAGATTGGCAAAATTGATGACCGGTGAGTTAAAGTCATTTGTGAACAGCCCTGTGGACTGCGGATCATCCCAGAATTCCGGCTCGGTCATGGGGCATGGATATGGATGGTAGGCCAGACCCCAGTCCATCTGTCCCTGGGTGTTGGCTATGGAGTTAAAGCTGTCCACAATCTCTTTGCCTCCGTACTTAAGCTTGCCGTCAATCTCGTTCATCCAGTTATAGTCCAGTGAAAAATATACCCGGTCGTTGGCATTGGTGCTCTTGATAGCTGTGTAGATGACCCGGAATGCCTTCTGGTATGCCTTCACATAATTCGTCAGGTCCATGGGCCCCATGTAATTCCACTGCTGGTTGTTAATCTCGTTGCCGATAATCCAGTTTGACACCTTGCCGTAATTAGGATTGTCGCCGCTGTAATGCTGGGCCAGGAAGGACGCGATTGCCTTGGTCTGGTCAAATCCGGCCTCGGTCTCCGCGTTGAACATGTAATAAAATGCATTGGAATTCTTCTGTGTGCCCGGATACACCAAATCCGGCGTATTGGGATTCCAGTCATTAAGCAGGATAACCGTAACCGTCATCCCCTTGTTGGACAGCGCGCTGATGGTCTTGTCATAAGCGTCCACCACGCCTTTATTAAAATGGTACGTCTTTCCGTCATACTGGTAATCAATTCCGGTTCCCATAATCTGGGAAAACGCGATATTGGTGGTCACATGCTTCACGCCCAGGTCAAAGGCGTCGCTGAGCATGTCAATCTCAATCACAAGACCTTTCTTAGTCAGAGGGTCATTAAAAGGCGTCTGGTTCTTAGCAATCAGCTCCGGATTGGTTATGTAGTGGGGCTGGCTGACCTTGATGAACTTAGTTCCGTCAAATACAGCCAGGACAAACCGGCTGTAAAGCTTATCCTGCGGTGTGCCCAGGTTCAGGGGCACGCTTACCGAGGCAGCACTTAAGGCAGGTGAGGAAGCAATAAAATTGCTGCGGCTTCCCAGCTCTTCCTCGTAAGGCTGCATCTCAAAGACGTAGATGTTTCCGTCTGTTCCCGTCACATCCCCGCTGCTGGAAAATCCAATCTCAACGTTCTGTTTATCTCCTGAAATCTTACAGGAGGTAATCTGGCCTGCCACTCCCGGCGTGAATACCTGGGCTTCTGCCTGGGCGCCTGCCTGACTCTCCGCCTGAGCTGCGGCCCCAAAGGCCGTAAAACTTCCCAGGAACGCCGCACCGCACAGCAGGGCCGCCGCCAGGGTCAGGGCCTTACCTCCTTTAACGAATGGTTTCTTCATTTATGAATTCCTCCCAACTTTCTCCAAAATAGGATACATGATACATCATACATAAATAAGTTTACTTTTTCAATGAACTTTTTATTACATGTCTCTTAATTATATGAACAGGAATCATACCTTCCCGCTGTGTTCCAAAACGCCTGCAGCATCACTGTATCTGAGTCAGATAGATTGCCGTAAGAGTATCAGGAAACGAAAAAATGCAGAAAAACAGGGAAGGCTGCCTGTATGTGCTACTTACAGGAAACCTTCCCTTCCGCTAATTCATAGAGCCTGTCGCACACGGACGACAGTTCGCTCAATGTTCTTAGATGTTTGGACAGCCCGAAGACACTGGGCCTCATTTTACCATGATTCACTGTCTGACTCGTCTGTACTGTCAGATACCTCTTGCCCACCGGCCGGATTCATATTAAACATATGGCTGAAATCCCTGTTACCGTCAAGCACTAATCTGCCCCTGTAACGTTTATAATCAAAATATGAATCAAATTCACTGCCGGGTTTCCTGGCTTCAAATACCATAGGAATTCTTTCTTTTTCAATCGTCCTTCGTATACTTCCCACATGGCCGCCCACAGTTTTTCCGGAAAGCACAAGATATGTATACGTTTTCTGGAATATTTTTTCTGTCATTCCCGGCAACCCCCTGACTGCAGATTCCAGATCCTTTGTCATAACCCGACGGTTGGAGACATAGGCCAAAAGCTCTGCCGGAGCCATTCTTGGCATCAGTTCCCAGCTGTTCTTTGCTGCCGGGTCTGCAATGTTAACCTTACTGTCAGCCAGAAACAAATCAGCCAGGTGTGAAACTGCACATAAGATGTAATTGTATATCTCCTTATCCCGTTCATTCGCCGTACCTTCAGAAGGGATATACGAGGTATCATATGTCCACCACAGCCCCTTTCCATACTCTTCAAAAAAGGCCCGGACCTCATCAAATCCCATGCCAAAAGATATCTGATTATTTCCCATGACATCCTTGACTATAAATGCGTTGCACAAAAGTTTTACTTTAAATTCTTTTAAATCGGCATTCCCCTCCAAATCTGTATAAGCCGAAAATGCTTCATTTACTATTGCATTAGTGACCATCCCCGGTACTGCTCCCAGCTCGCTGGAATACCGTTCCAGAAAATCCTCCAAAAATGCCATGATTCTGAGATTCTGATTGCGCTCTATTACCTGTCCTATTTTAAGAGGCTCTGTAATCATCTCAATTGTTCTGGTTTTTCCTCCCATGTCAGAAAACAAACGTATTACCGTATCTCCTCCACGTTTTACCTCCAAGAAGGTCATGCTGTCAGGTGATTTGTCCAAGGCAAAACACACCTTATAAGGCAGCTCGCATTCCATACCAAAGGTCCATTCTTTATGACTGCCGTATTTCTCACTCATTATTTTTTATCTCCTTATATTTTATTGATTGTGAAAATGAATAATCCGTGTTAATATGTGAGAATG
>OJSK01002398.1_pt1 | contig 10767 bp, 5 predicted proteins | sample 1599461 | NCBI WGS metagenome assembly OJSK01 (sample SAMN04168658, study PRJEB22393) | human gut metagenome | biome: human gut microbiome; feature: stool | host: Homo sapiens | collected 2014-03-24 | reverse complement strand
ATCTGACCCTCACCGCCGAGGAACTGTACGCCGCGCTGGAGGACTTCCCCGTGATCCTGGAGGACTCTCTGCCCACCTCCCGGCACCCCCTGCGGCCCCGGGGCCTCCTGACCATGAATGCCAAACAGCTCAGCTCCTACGGCGGCAGCCTGGAGACCGCCGTCACGGATCTGGAGCACTACCGCTCCTCCGGCAGCGCGGTGCTGGTGCTCTGCGGTGGGGAGACCCGGGCGAAGAATCTCCACCGGCTGCTGGAGGAGAAGGGCATCCCGGCCACCCTGGATCTAAGCGGCGCCGCCATGCCTGCGGCGGGGGAGGTGCGCCTCTCCCTGGGGGCCCTGTCCGCTGGCAGCGAGTGGCCGGCGCTGAAGCTGGCGGTGCTGACAGAGGGCCAGCTGACGGCCCCGGCCATGCGCAAGCGCCAGCGGGTGAAGAAGGACTCCAACCGGCAGAAGCTCCAGTCCTACACCGACCTGTCCCCCGGAGACCTGGTGGTCCATGAGCACCACGGCGTGGGCCGGTTCGTGGGCATCCAGCGGATGCCGGTGGACGGCGTGGAGAAGGACTACATCAAGATCGACTACGCCGGCGGGGACTGCCTGTACGTCCCCGTGACCCAGCTGGATCTGGTGAGCAAGTACATCGGCGGAGGCGAGGACACCGAGCGCACCAAGCTCAATAAGCTGGGGGGCGCCGAGTGGACCCGGCAGAAAACCAAGGCCAAGAAGGCCGCCAAGGATCTGGCCAGGGGCCTCATCGCGCTGTATGCCGAGCGGCAGAAGCGGCCGGGCTTCGCCTTCTCCCCGGACTCCCCCTGGCAGCGGGAATTTGAGGAGTCCTTTGACTACAGCGAAACCGACGACCAGCTGCGGTGCATCGCGGAGATCAAGGCGGACATGGAGAAGCCACGGCCTATGGACCGGCTGCTATGCGGCGACGTGGGCTACGGCAAGACGGAGGTGGCACTCCGGGCCGTGATGAAGTGCATCCTGGACGGGAAACAGGCCGCCATCCTGGTGCCTACCACCGTCCTGGCCCAGCAGCATTACGCCACCGCTGTCAGCCGGTTCCGGGACTTTCCGGTGAAGATCGAGGTGCTGTCCCGCTTCACCCCCGCCAGGGAGCAGAAGCGGATCCTGGAGGCCGCCAAAAACGGCGGCGTGGACCTGCTGATCGGCACGCACAAGCTGCTGCAGAAGAGCATGGCGTTCAAAGACCTGGGCCTGCTGGTGATCGACGAGGAACAGCGGTTCGGCGTCACCCACAAGGAGCGGCTGAAGGAGATGAGCCGCCAGGTGGACGTGCTGACCCTCTCCGCCACTCCGATCCCCCGGACGCTGAACATGGCACTTTCGGGCCTGCGGGACATGTCCACCCTGGAGGAGCCCCCGGCGGACCGGCAGCCGGTGCAGACCTATGTGCTGGAGCACGACTGGGCCATCATTGAGGATGCCGTCCGCCGGGAGCTGGGCCGGGGCGGCCAGGTATACTACCTCCACAACCGGGTGGAGAGCATCGACGCCACCGCCGCCCGGCTCCAGAAGATGCTGGGGCCGGAGGTCCGTATCGTCACCGGCCACGGGAAGATGACGGAGCAGGAGCTGTCCTCCGTCATGCAGGCCATGGTGGACGGGGAGGCGGACATCCTGGTCTGCACCACCATCATCGAGACCGGCATCGACATCCCCAACGTGAACACGCTCATCATCGAGGACGCGGACAAGATGGGGCTGGCCCAGCTCCACCAGATCCGGGGCCGCATCGGCCGCAGCGCCCGGCGGGCCTATGCCTATCTCACCTACCGCCGGGGCAAGATCCTCCAGGAGACCGCCGCCAAGCGGCTGGCCGCCATCCGGGAGTATGTGGAGTTCGGCTCCGGCTTCAAGATCGCCATGCGGGACCTGGAGATCCGGGGCGCGGGGAACCTGCTGGGGCCGGAGCAGTCTGGGTATCTCATGAGCGTAGGCTACGACCTGTACCTGAAGCTGCTGGAGGAGGCCGTCCTGGAGGAGCGTGGCGAGGAGAAGCGGATCGAGACGGAGTGTGCCGCCGACCTGACGGTGAACGCCCATATCCCGGACCGGTACGTCCCCTCGGCGGAACAGCGGATGGACCTGTACCGCCGCATCGCCGCCATCCGCACGGACGAGGACGCCTCGGATCTGCTGGACGAGATGCTGGACCGCTACGGCGAGGCGCCCAAGTCCGTTCTGGCCCTGCTGGACGTGGCCCTGCTGCGTTCTGCCGCGGCCAAGGCCGGCGTGTCCGATATCTCCCAGAAGGGCAGCCTCCTGCGGCTGCAGCTGGGAGTGTTCCACCCACAGGCCCTGGTGGCGGTGTGCGGCCACGCCAAGTACCGCCAGCGGCTGACGCTGGCGGCGGGGGAGATCCCTGCCCTCACCCTGAAGCTCAAGCCCGGGGAGGATGTGCTGGAGGCCGCCCGGGACCTGGTGGAGGACCTGAAGCTGGCCGCGGAGGAGGCCGCGGGCGGGACCCCGTAAGTTTCATCATGTTTTTGCCATGCCCCGCATAGGATGGTGGCGGTGGGACGTCCCCCGCCTGTCCTGTGCGGGGCGTTTCCACGGAATCTGCGAGGAATGACAAAGGAGAACCGTGATGAAACGATGCATCGCTTTTTGCCTGGCCCTGGGGGCCGCCATCTCTCTCACCGCCTGCGGGGGCGGAGACACAGAGGGGGGACTTCTCTGCGAGGCGTCCGGCATCCGTCCGGACACTGTGCTGCTGTCCGTGGACGGGCGGGACGTGTCCGCCCAGCGATACCTCTACTGGCTGGCCTACGCCTGCGACTACATTGCCGACTACTACGACAGCGGGGAGGGGATCCAGTGGGGGGACACTGTCTCCGGCCAGAGCCTGGAGGATTACGCCAAGGACCAGGCGCTGCAGAACGCCGCCCTGTACGCCACAGTGGAGACCTGGGCGGAGGATTACGGCTGCACCCTCACCGACGAGGACCGGACTGCCATGGACCGGGAGTGGGCGGCCCGGGCGGCCCAGTACGGCGGGGAGGAGGCCTATTTGGCTGTGCTGGCCCGCATGGGGCTGGACCGGGCGGAAGCGGAGGCCATCTCCGGGGACTACTATCTCTACGAGCACCTGTACGACCTCTACTGCACGGAGGGCAGCGAGCTGGCCCCCGCGGAGCATGACCTGGAGACCTTTGCCCAGGAGCAGGGCTACCTCACCGTGGACCACATCTGGCTCTCCACCGCCGCTGTGGACCCGGCGGACGCGGAGGCCGTGGCTGCCTGCCGAGCCAGGGCGGAGGAGGCATTTTCCAAGCTGAACGGCAGCGCGGACCCTGCCCATGACTTTGCCGTCCTGGCCGCCACTTACAGCGATGAGACGGACCGGGACCAGCATCCGTCCGGATACACCTTCACTGTGGGGGACGGCACGCTGCCCGCCGCCTGCGAGGAGGCGGCCCAGGCCCTGGAGGAGGGCCAGTTCAGCGGCGTGGTGGAGGCGGATGACGGCTTCTACCTGATTCTGCGCAAGCACGTGGACCTGGAGGCCGTGGCCCCGGACTACTTCGACGCCCTGCTCCAGGCTGCGGCGGACAGCGCGGACATCTCCACCACCCGCACCTATGCGGACCTGGATGTGAGCCGGTTTTACGACGAGCTCATCGCCGCCCGGGCGGAGCTGGATGCCTCCGGCGGAGAGGTTGCCTGATGGGTGTTTGTGCCAATTTTGGCAAAATGACGAAATTCGCAGAGGTTTTGATAAAGTTTTAACAAATTTTCGAATTTCACAGAAATTTGCATTGACGGGGCAGGAAAAACCCAGTATAATCAAATCAGCAAGCGGTTGGTGTATGAGCATTTGTCAAAAATTTGGCAATCATGTTTTTCTTTTGACAAACTCTCGCCGCCACCCTCAACTTGTGATTGGCGTCTGCGGCAGCGCCTGACGAAGAGCCGTCGGAGCTGCCAATCCCATATTTTTATAAAAACGGAGGAAGATCATGAAAGAGCTCTATGTTGTGAATTGCTGCAGAACCGCGATTGGTTCCTTCGGCGGCGCGCTGAAGAACACCCCTGCCGTCGATCTGGGTGCCATCGTCATCAAAGAGGCTCTGAACCGTGCCGGCGTGAAGCCCGAGCAGGTGGATGAGGTCATGTTTGGCTGCATCCTGACCGCCGCCCAGGGCCAGAACGTGGCCCGCCAGGCCTCCATCAAGGCCGGCATCCCCTATTCCGTCCCCGCTTACACCGTGGGCATGGTCTGCGGCTCCGGCATGAAGTCCATGATCGAGGGCGCCCGCTCCATCCTGGCCGGCGACGCCGACGTGGTTGTCTGCGGCGGCACTGAGAACATGAGCGCCGCTCCCTACGCCGTTCCCACCGGCCGCTACGGCGCCCGGATGGGTCACACCCAGATGATCGACACCATGATCAAGGACGGCCTGTGGGACGCCTACAACAACTATCACATGGGCACCACCGCTGAGAACATCGCGGACATCTGGGGCATCACCCGCAAGGAGATGGACGAGTTCGCCGCCTCCTCCCAGCAGAAGACCGAGGCCGCCCAGAAGGCTGGCAAGTTCGAGGCTGAGATCGTCCCCGTGCCCGTGAAGGTCAAGAAGGACATCGTGGAGTTCAAGGTGGACGAGTTCCCCCGTGCCGGCGTGACCGCCGAGGGCATCTCCAAGCTGAAGGGCGCCTTCCCCGTGGGGCCCGAGTCCCCCAATCCCCAGGTGGTCCACACCTTTGAGCCCACCGGCATCCAGGAGACCGACGACAAGGGTCAGCAGCGCGTGACTGCCGCCAACGCCTCCGGCATCAACGACGGCGCTGCCGCCATCATCCTGGCCTCTGGCGAGGCCGTGGAGAAGTACGGCCTGAAGCCCATGGCCAAGCTGATCGGCTGGGGCCAGGGCGGCGTGGATCCCAAGATCATGGGCGTCGGCCCCGTGCCCGCCTCCCGTCAGGCCATGACCAAGGCCGGCGTGACCATCGACGATATCGACCTGGTGGAGGCCAACGAGGCGTTCGCCGCCCAGTCCATCGCCGTGGCCCGTGAGCTGGGCTTTGACATGAGCAAGGTCAACGTCAACGGCGGCGCCATCTCCCTGGGCCACCCCGTCGGCGCGTCCGGTGCCCGGATCATCGTGACCCTGCTGCACGAGATGCAGAAGCGGCCCGAGGCCAAGAAGGGCCTGGCTACCCTGTGCATCGGCGGCGGCATGGGCGTTGCCACCGTGTTCGAGAAGTGCTGAATTGATCTTCCGGCAGAGCACCGTCTCCGCTGGATGTGAAAAGGCGTCCCCGGCCATTAGCCGGGGGCGCCTCTTTTTTTGTGCCGGGAAGCGGCGTGCCGCAGGGCCGCCATCCAGCAGAACGGCAGGAGGACGAGGGTATAAAAGCGCCTGGAGGCGGCCTGAGAGGATGCCCCAGCAGTTTGCGGATCGCACATCAGCCGGAGTTTTTACAGAGACCGCGCTATGAAAGGCACCTGGCAGCCGCTGGAATGCGGTGGAACGGATAAGAAGGCCGCTGTAAGCCGAAAACTGGCTTACAGCGGCTGACTTGGCACCCCTGACCAGACTCTAACTGGTGGCCTACCGCTTAGGAGGCGGTCGCTCTATACGACTGAGCTACAGGGGCATATCAAATAGGCAGAAACCATTGTACCTGTTTTCCGCCCTGCTGTCAATGGGAAAGGGCTGCCGCGCAGGCGGCAGCCCTTCGGCGCTCACTGGATGACCCGTACCCGGATCACATTCTCCAGCGCCGTCACCTCGTCGATGACGCACTGGTCCGCCGGGGCGCTCAGGTCCACGATGGTGTAGGCGTAGTCCCCCCGGGACTTGTTGCTCAGGTTCTCCACATTGATGCCGTCCCGGGACAGCAGGGTGGTGATGCTGGCCAGCATGGCAGGCACGTTTTTGTGGATCAGGCACAGCCGGCACACGCCGCTGCGCTCCTGGCTGACGGCGGGCAGGTTTACGCTGTTGCGGATGTTGCCGTTTTCCAAGTAATCCCGCAGCTGGTCCACCGCCATGACCGCGCAGTTCTGCTCACTCTCCGGTGTGGAGGCTCCCAGGTGAGGCATGGCCAGCACGTGGGGCGCACCCACCAGGCGGTTATTGGGGAAGTCTGTGACATAGGCCGCTACCCAGCCGGTGTCCAGCGCCGCCAGCATGGCATCGTCGTCCACGATCTCGCCCCGGGCCAGGTTGATGAACCGGACGCCCCGTTTCATGGCGCCGATGGCCTTGGCGTCGATCATGCGCTCTGTGTCCTTGGTGTAGTGGATGTGGATGGTGATATAGTCCGCCCGCTTGTAGAGCTCGTTGATGTCCTTCACCACATGGATGTGGCGGTCCAGCCGCAGGGCGGCATCCACAGACAGGAAGGGGTCGTAGCCGTACACATCCATGCCCAGGGACAATGCGATGTTGGCGACCAATGACCCGATGGCCCCCAGGCCGATGACGCCCAGCGTCTTCTTGTACAGCTCCGGGCCGATGAAGGCGGCCTTGCCCTTCTCCACTACGGTGGTCACGTCCACGCCGGAGGCCACCTGCTGCCGGACCCACTGGATGCCCCCGTCCACGTCCCGGGAGCCCATCAGCATGGCGCACAGCACCAGCTCCTTTACGGCGTTGGCGTTGGCGCCGGGGGTGTTGAATACCACGATGCCCGCCTCGGAGCAGCGGTCCAGGGGGATATTGTTGACGCCGGCCCCAGCCCGGGAGATGGCCAGAAGGTTTTTCGGAAAATCATAGTCCAGCAGCTTGGCGGAGCGGACCAGGATGGCGTCCTCGTCTGTCTCCGAATCGGAGACGGCGTACAGCGCCGGATCCAGGCGGTTCAGGCCGACGGGAGAGATCTTGTTGAATGTTCTGATACGGTACATGGCAGAATGCCTCCATTGGGCGGCCCCAGCGGGTCGCGGTACTTGCGGGGGAACGTGCGGTGCTGGCACCGCTTCCGCCGCAGCATCTTCTATTATAGGTAGAGGCCGCCGTCCCAGTCAATGTGCCGAACCGCCAAATCCGCGGCCGGTTGGACCGAAAGTTTTTGGAGAGGTATTACTTTTGGGACGGCCTGGGAAAATACCCCAAAAGGCAGTTCTGCGCCTCCGGAACTGCCGCTTTCCTATGAAAACTGCGGAATCGTCCTGTTTTTTTGAAAAAGCCCCTGAAAGCAGCTTGCAAAAATCGAGAGAACGGCATATAATGCAAAACTGTGTGCAAATCTCGACCGGCGGCCGGAATCGGACGGCCGGCAGGGAGGCCGCGTGTGTTGATCCGCCGCCCGGCGTACCCCACGTGGCCCCTTCATAGAGAAAAGGAGATGGAAGATGTGCAGAACGAACATTTGAGGAACATCGCCATCAACGCCCACATCGACCACGGCAAGACTGCCCCACAGGGCTGACACCCTGCGGGGATCGTTTGATAGAAATGCCCGGCGGAAGCACCCGCAAGGGGTACGCCACATCCGTAAGGCGGGAAAGCCGCCAACGGCTGTGCAGTGAATTCCGCCTCCGCCAAGGTTTTGCCGCAGGCAAAACACTTGTACGCGCCGCCCGGCGCGGCCTTGCCAGAGAAGAAGGAGAAGAGAATTATGCAGAACGAACATTTGAGAAATGTCGCCATCATCGCCCACGTCGACCACGGCAAAACCACGCTGGTGGACGAGATGCTGAAGCAGGGCGGCGTCTACCGGGAGAATCAGGAGGTGGTGGACCGGGTCATGGACTCCGGCGACCTGGAGCGGGAGCGGGGCATCACCATCCTGGCCAAGAACACCGCCATCCGGTACAAGGACACCAAGATCAACATCGTGGATACCCCGGGCCACGCCGACTTCGGCGGCGAGGTGGAGCGCATCCTGAAGATGGTCAACGGCGTCATCCTGCTGGTGGACGCCGCCGAGGGCCCCATGCCCCAGACCCGCTTCGTGCTCTCCAAGGCCCTGGAGCTGGGCCACCGGGTCATTGTGGTGGTCAACAAGATCGACCGGCCCGACCAGCGGATCCACGAGGTGGTGGATGAGGTGCTGGAGCTGCTGATGGACCTGGATGCCACCCCGGAACAGTTGGACTCCCCCATGCTGTTCTGCTCCGGCCGCAACGGCACCGCCTCCTACTCCCCCGACGTGCCGGGCACGGACCTCAAGCCCCTGTTTGAGACCATTCTGGAGTATATCCCCGCCCCGGAGGCGGATGTGGACCAGCCCTTCCAGATGCTGGTCAGCTCCATCGACTACAACGACTTCGTGGGCCGGATCGCCATCGGCCGCATCGAGCGGGGCACCTTGAAGCAGAACCAGGACATCGTCGTGTGCAACTACCACGACCCGGAGGCTGTGCTCCGCAAGGCGAGAGCCACCGCCATCTACGAGTTCGAGGGCCTTGCCCGGAATCCGGTGACCGAGTCCACCGCCGGCAACATCATCGCCATGAGCGGCATTCCCGACATCACCATCGGCGACACCATCTGCGTCCCGGACTGCGTGGAGGCGTTGCCCTTCGTGAAGATCAGCGCCCCCACCCTGGAGATGACCTTCTCCGTCAACGACTCCCCCTTTGCCGGCAAGGAGGGCAAGTTCGTCACCTCCCGCCAGCTGCGGGACCGGCTGTACCGGGAGACGTTGAAGGACGTGTCCCTGCGTGTGACCGACACGGACAAGGAGACTGCCTTCAACGTGGCGGGCCGGGGCGAGATGTCCCTCTCCATCCTCATTGAGACCATGCGCCGGGAGGGGTATGAGTTCCAGGTTTCCCCCGCCCGCGTGCTGTACCAGGAGATCGACGGCGTCAAGTGCGAGCCCATTGAGCGGCTGGTGGTGGACGTGCCCGGCGACTGTGTGGGCGCGGTCATCGAGAAGCTGGGTGCCCGCAAGGCGGATCTGGTGGAGATGACTCCCGTGGGCGAGCGGATGAAGATCGAGTTCCTGATTCCCGCCCGGGGCCTCTTCGGCTACCGCAGCGATTTCCTGACGGACACCAAGGGCGAGGGCATCATGGCCAGCGTGTTCGACTCCTACGCCCCCTATAAGGGCGACATCTCCCGCCGGGGCACCGGCTCCATGATCTCCTTTGAGACCGGCGAGTCCGTCACCTACGGCCTGTTCAACGCCCAGGAGCGGGGCACCCTGTTCATCGGGCCCGGCGTGCCGGTGTACGGCGGTATGGTGATCGGCGTCAGCCCCCGGAGCGAGGACATCACCGTCAACATCTGCAAGAAGAAGCAGCTGACCAACATGCGGGCCAGCGGCTCTGACGAGGCGCTGCGGCTGGTGCCCCCCAAGCAGATGAGCCTGGAGCAGTGCCTGGAGTTCCTGGCGGACGACGAGCTGCTGGAGTGTACCCCGGAGAATCTGCGCCTGCGCAAGCGGGTGCTGGACCACGGTGAGCGGATGAAGCTGGCCTCCCGGAAGAAGGGCTGAGTCCCAGCGCTTGCTGAGCGTATCCTGAAATGAGAAAGGCTCTGCATCCTGTTTCCACAGGATGCAGAGCTTTTTTGCGCCTTTTTCGGCCTGTAATTGGAAAGCGGAACGGGATACAGGAGAAAACCGGCGTGTTTTCCACAAAATTTTCGGAAAATGTGGAAACGGCTTTGAGGACACTGGCGGCGGGGGGAGCGTATGTCTCCCCAGCCGCCCTGTTTGGATGTACCTGCCCTCAGCCGTCGTTCTCATCCCGGACCAGGTCCAGGATGATGTCCACGCATTTCTCAATGCCGATCAGGCCGGAATCCAGGGTGATGTGGTAGTTCTGAGCCGTACCCCACTCCCGTTCGGTGTAGTGCTTGTAATTCACCCGGCGGCGGGTGTCCTTGTCCGTCAGGCGCTTCTCCGGGGACTGCTCCGACTCGCCGTACAGGCGGACGATGCGGTCGGCCCGGAACTCCATACTGGCGTGGATGAAGGTGTGGAGGCAGTCGTCACGGTCCTTCAAGATGTAGTCGGCGCACCGGCCCACAATGACGCATGGGCCCTTGTCCGCCAGGTCCCGGATCACCCGGTACTGGATGGTCCACAGGAAGTCAGAGGCGGACATCCCGCCCATGGCTCCGGGAACGCCGCGGCCCAGAAAGGCGTAGGCGAAGCGGTTCTTGCTGGGGGCGAACTCCCCCTGTTCCTCAATGAACTTGGGGTCAAAGCCGCTCTCCAGCGCCACCTGTTTGACCAGCTCCTTGTCGTAATAGGGGATGCTCAGCCGCTGGGCGACCGTCTTTCCGATGGTGCGCCCGCCGCTTCCGAACTCACGGCTGACGGTGATGATCTTCTTTTTCATGGCCAAAACCTCCTTGTGATGATGGGCGCTCCCGGGAACAACGCCGGGACTGCGGCTGCGGAGCAGCGCGCCGCCCTTGGAGATATCCCTATTATAATGCGTACGGACCAAAGTCACAAGCATGGAACGCCGGTGTGTACAGGTTAAGGGCAAAAATTTTCTTGACAATACCTAGAACTACAAGGTATTCTATGCCTAGAAGAACAAGGTATGATCTGAGCGGGAGCTTTCCCGGGAAAGGATGAAAAGCCATGAAGCTGGATAAAGGATTGGTGGCAGGCAGCAGCACCCTGCTGATTCTCTCTCTGCTGGAGCACGGTGATCTATACGGCTATCAGATGATCGAGGAGTTGGCCCGGCGCTCCAACGACGTCTTTCAGATGAAGGAGGGGACGCTGTACCCGATCCTGCACGCACTGGAAAAGGGAAAGTATCTATCTTCCTATGAGCAGCAGGCACCCACGGGCCGGATGCGGAAGTATTATAAGC
>OJSK01002393.1_pt1 | contig 10791 bp, 10 predicted proteins | sample 1599461 | NCBI WGS metagenome assembly OJSK01 (sample SAMN04168658, study PRJEB22393) | human gut metagenome | biome: human gut microbiome; feature: stool | host: Homo sapiens | collected 2014-03-24 | reverse complement strand
TTTCTTCTGATGCTGAGCATCCCCCTTCCGGTCTGCTTTGCCGGCGCATTGCTGTTTTTGAGCCTCTTTGGCGACGTATCCATGAAGACCATGCTGATTTGGGTATTTTCCCAGTCCACGGGAACCGTGCTCCTGGCCAGTCCCCTATTCATCCTGGCAGGAACGTATATGGGCGGCAGCGGGATAGCAAAACGCTTGCTGGACTGTGTAGACGCATTTGTGGGTCACATCAAATCCGGCCTGGGCGTGGTGGCTGTTCTTGTGTGCGCCATTATGGGAGCCATATCAGGAAGCGGATTTACGGGCGTGGCAGCTACCGGCCCCATCATGATTCCTAAGATGGAAGAACAGGGCTACCCCAGGGGATATGCGACAGCACTGGTAACTGTATCCTCTGTTCTGGGGCTTCTGATTCCTCCCAGCGTTGTTATGATTATGTTTGGATGGGTGACGGAATGCTCGATTCTTGCCTGCTTTTTATCCACTCTTGGTCCGGGGCTTATCATTACGGCGTTATTTTGCATCATACATGTATTCTGGAGCCGCCAGTTTGATTTGAAAGTAACGGAAAAGAAACCTTTTGGGGAATTTGCGTCAAACGCCGGAAAAATGACCTTTAAGGCTGTACCGGCCCTTATTATGCCCCTCATCATACTGGGAGGAATTTATGGGGGTGTCTTTACTCCCACCGAGGCGGCAGCCATGGCAGCCATCTATTCCATTCCCATTGGATTGTGGGTGTATAAGGCCTGCACATTTAAGGGGTTCCTGGCAATGACAAAAGAGGCTACCAGTACAGTTGGATCCATTATGGTCATGATTGTATGCTGCCTGATGCTGAGCCGCGTGTTTACCGTGTATCGTGTCCCTGAGCTGGTTTTAGAACTTCTGATGAGCATTACCACCAATAAATATATACTGCTGTTCATCATTGACATCTTTCTGTTTATTGTAGGAATGATAGTAAATGACACCACGGGCGTTTTGATATGCGCGCCCCTGCTTATGCCTGTTATGAATCAGCTGGGAATCAGCCCCATTCACTTTGCCTCTATTATGGGTGTGAATCTTGCCATGGGCGGAGTTACGCCCCCATACGCAAGTATCCTTTATCTGGGAATGAGGATAGGAAAGGCTGAATTCCATGAGATTCTGAAGCCCACCATGACATTTTTGATACTGGGGTATGTACCCATTGTATTTCTCGTCACCTATTGGCCGGATTTGGCCCTTGCGATTCCGAGAATGGCTGGTTTTGCTGTATAAGAAAATGATTTCTTACATAAAAAAGGAGAATACTATGAAAAATATTAAAAGAGGACTTTCTATAGCGATTGTTGCGGCAATGGTATTAGGCATGACAGCATGCGGCGGTTCCCGCAAGACGGAAAGCGCGGGCAAGGCCGCTGAGAAAAAATCATTTTCATTGAAACTCAGCCACTACCGGGCAGAGGGGTCACCGGCGGATATCAATGCCAAGGAATTTGCGGATAACGTTAAGGCGGCTGACGATTCCCTGGAGGTGGTGGTATATCCCGCTGCGCAGCTGGGAGATTATACAGCAGTCCAGGAGCTGGTAAGTGTGGGAGATGTGGAGATGCAGATGGCCACCCTCAGCTCCACTGTGGATAAATACCTGGGAATCACAAGTGCTCCCTATATATGCGCTACCTGGGATGAAGCAAAGGCAATTTTCAGCCGTGACAGTGATTTTACGGAAACCATCCGGACACATCTGGAAGATCAGAACATTAAACTGCTGTCAGTTTATCCTCTGTACTTTGGCGGCGCAATCCTGAATAAGGAACCAAATCAGCCGGCAAATCTGGATGTAAGGGAGGGCTATAAGGTCCGCTGCCAGACCATGAAGGGTGCGGAACTGGTGACAAACATGCTGGGCTACAATGCAACCCCAATGGCCCTTAACGACTGCTTTACCGCCCTGCAGACCGGGGTCATTGACGGAATGATTGGATCCGGAGCAGAAGGATATTACAGCAGCTACCGGGATGTGGCGACCTACTATCTGCCATACAATGATCATTTTGAGGTTTGGTACCTGTATATCAATCTGGACAAATGGAATGAGATGACAACCGAGCAGCAGGACGCTTTGCAGACCGCGGCCAATAAACTGGAAGATGACAGGTGGGAGGTAGCGCCCAAGGAAACCGCGGAGTATGAGAAGAAACTGGAAGACTATGGCGTCAAGATTATTGAATTTACAGATGATGAGCTTCAGAATTTCTATAACAAATGCTGGGAGTCTGTATGGCCTGAACTGACTGAATTATATGGGGAAGACGCTGTGGAGCTTGTGAAAAATCTGAAGGCAGAAGCCAAATAACGCTGTTTACAAGGAGGAACCAGACATGGGTCACCCATTCCGTTGTATTACCAATAATCCAATGCTTATAGATCGCGGTTTCACAGACCTGGAGTATTACGAGACAGATGTGTTGGAACTGTTCAGAGTGGTTTTTCAGAAGGTGAATTGCGGATACCGTCTTCTTACGCATCCGCTGACAGGAAGCATCCGGCCGGATATCACACCCTATAAGACGGTTCTGATGTCGGGGACGGCGGGGACCATTGATATGGAATCAGTGACCCTGATTGGGAAGGCCATTCGCTATGCTGAGGATTTGTACAGGCTGAGGGATATACCTGTTTACAAAAAATGGGGAAAGGCAGCCCGGGAAGACTTTCAGCTCATTGATTTATCCATCATTGAGCGGGCGCTGGAAGTGGAGGAAATGGGCAAATAAACTGATATTGGAGGAAACATAATGAAACTGACACTGAATAAATTTCATGTGCAGGACATACAATTTGCAGAAGCAAGCAGCTTTTGCAGCGGTGTCTTATACATAAATAAAGCAGAATTGGCTGAGTATCTCATGGAAGATACCAATATCCGCAGTGTGGATTTTGATATAGCAAGGCCGGGGGAGTCTGTGAGAATCGTTCCCATCAAGGATGTGGTTCAGCCCCGCTTCAAGCAGAGCGGCTCAGGACAGGTATTTCCCGGATTTGTAGGAGATGTGGAAACGGTTGGAAATGGGGAAACGAATGTGCTGGAAGATTGCGCGGTTGCCACCTCAGGAAAAATTGTGGCATTCCAGGAAGGTATCATTGATATGTCCGGGCCGGGAGCGGAATTTAACAGTTTTTCAAAGATGAACATACTGGTACCGCTGATATACCCGGTGGAAGGCCTGGACAAGCATACACACGAAGCCACGGTCCGCGTCGCAGGTCTTAAGACGGCTGCGTATATGGCTAAGACAACCCTGGGGCTGGAACCGGATGAGAAGGAAGTATTTGAACATGAGAGCATCCTGGAAATGGGACAGAAGTATCCGCATCTGCCCAAGGTTGTATATGTGGACATGGTACAGTGCCAGGGATTGATGCATGATACGTATGTATATGGCCTCAATGTGAAAGGAATCCTTTCCACTATGATTGGTCCCCTGGAGGTGCTGGATGGAGCTATTATAAGCGGAAACTGCGCTGCTCCCGGACATAAGAATGCCACCATCCATCATGAGAATAATCCCATCATACTGGATTTGCTGCGCAGGCATGGGAAGGAGCTGTGCTTTGTGGGCGTTCTGCTGAGCAATGAGAGCGCCATGCTGAAAGAAAAGAAACGGGCGGCGTATTATACCAGCAGCCTGTCCCAACTGTTAGGCGTGGATGGTGTGATTGTCAGCGAGGAAGGCGGCGGTAATCCTGAAACAGATTTGATGTTCAACTGCAGACTCCATGAGAATAAGGGAATCAAGACCGTTTTGGTTACGGATGAGTACTGCGGGCGTGACGGAGCATCCCAGGGACTGGCGGATGTGACCCCGGAGGCAGATGCTGTGGTAACAAATGGAAACGGCAATCAGTTTGTGGTACTGCCAAAGATGGAACGGGTGATTGGAGATATAGAGACTGTCCGCATCATCACAGGAGGAAATGTGGATAGCATCGGTGAGGACGGAACTGTTTCGGTTGAGATTGCGGCTATCATGGGCTCATGCTGTGAGATGGGCTATGAGCATATGACAACACGTTTGCGGTAGAGGAGAAACCATATGAAGAGAATTGTACATTATCTGAATCAGTTTTATGGTCAGATTGGCGGAGAGGAGTTTGCCGACCAGGAACCAATCCTGCGGGAAGGCATTGTGGGACCTGGCACAGGTCTGCAGGCTGTTCTGGGGGAAAAGGCTGAGATTGTGGCCACTATTATCTGCGGGGACAACTATTTTGCGGATCACCAGGAAGACGCACTGGAAACAATACTGACCATGACAGAGGGACTGGCGCCGGATATGTTTATAGCGGGTCCGGGGTTCAATGCGGGGCGCTATGGCCTGGCCTGCGCAACTATCTGCGCTGAGGTTAAGAAACGCCTTTCCATTCCGGTTCTGACCGCATTGTACCCGGAGAATCCGGGGGCTGAAATGTTTTGCAGTAAGATATATATTGTGGAAACATCCATCTCTGCCGCAGGTATGCGTCAGGCGCTGCCTGTCATGGGAACGCTGGCGGAAAAACTGCTTGAAGGCGGGGAAATCGGATTTCCAGAGGAAGAGGGATATATTGCCCAGGGATTCCGTGTGAATGTGCATACAAAAAAGAACGGAGCAGAGCGGGCAGTGGACATGATGATCAAGAAGCTGCGGGGGGAACCGTATGTCACCGAGCTTCCCATGCCTGTATTTGACCGTGTAAAGCCTGCCCCTGCTGTGAAAGATATGGCTCATGCAAGGATTGCGCTGATTACATCCGGCGGCATTGTACCTCAGGGAAATCCGGACCATATCCCGTCCGCCAATGCCGGCATATATGGCATCTACGACATAGAGAACCTGGACCGTCTGACCAGTGAAGGCTTCATGACTGTCCATGGGGGATATGATCCGGTATATGCAACAGAGGATCCGAACCGTGTCCTGCCCCTGGATGTATGCAGGGAGATTGAGCGGGACGGGGGAATCGGGGAACTCTACGGACGCTACTACAGTACGGTTGGCAATACCACTGCGGTCAGCAGCGCCAAGAGATTTGCTGAGGAGATTGCCCAGGATATGATACGTAATGAAGTGCAGGCGGCAATCCTCACATCCAACTGAGGGACCTGTACTCGTTGCGGCGCAACGATGGCTAAGACAATAGAGAGTTTTGGAATTCCGGTTGTACATATCTGTTCCATTGTACCCATCTCCATGGCAGTAGGAGCAAACAGAATCATACCCGCAGTGGGAATTCCTTATCCTGTGGGAAATCCGGGCCTTCCAAAAGAGGATGAGCTTCAGGTGAGGAGGCGCATTGTTAAAAAGGCGCTGGAAGCATTGTCCACGGATATTGAAGAGCAGACGGTATTTGAATGAGCAGGAAGCATATGAACCATTGGCTGAAGAGTGAGACGTTGAGACGCTGCCTGTTTCCCCTGGCATTTGTGTGCATCTTCATTGTGTGGAGACTGGCGGAACACGGTGTACGGAGTGTATGGGTTTACCTGCTTCTGACGGTTGGCGTCATATGCCTGGCTCTGGACCGCGTTTTTAAGCCCTGGGAGCATGACAGGATGAGAAAACGGCAGGAGCGAGACCGTGGTTTAGAAGACAATAGCATAAAAAAACAGGGGTTGAATCAGCGATTCAGCCGGAAGCGGATGCAGGAGTGGCCATTGCATCCGCTTCTTTTATTCTGCGCCAGGCTTTGTTCTGCCTGAATTCTGTACCCGTTATTTTCCCTCGTTTTTTCCTTTATGCAGCGGAAAAATCAAATTTTATCTTTTTATCCTGGCTTGTTATAATGAGTTCATAAAAGACAGGAGGGATTAAACGTGAACGATTTTTTATGGGGAGGAGCAACGGCCTCCTACCAATGCGAGGGAGGCTGGCAGGAAGGCGGAAGAGTGGAATCCATGTGGGATGTGTATTTGCACGAAAACCATCTGGAAAACGGGGACGTGGCCAGCGACCATTACCACCACTTCAGGGAAGACATCCGTATGATGAAGGAAGGGGGACAGAACAGCTACCGCTTTTCACTGGCCTGGCCCAGAATTATCAAAAACAGGGAAGGGGAAGTGAACCAGGAGGGCGTTGATTTTTACAACCGGCTCATCGACGCCTGTCTGGAATATGGAATCACACCCATGGTAACTATTTTTCACTGGGACCTGCCACAATACCTGGAGGAAAAGGGCGGATGGCTGAACCGTGATACGTGTGTGGCCTACACCCACTATGCGAAGGTATGCTTTGAACGGTTTGGGGACCGGGTAAAGCTGTGGGCAACCTTTAATGAACCAAGATATTATACCAACAGCGGTTATCTGATTGGCAATTATCCTCCGGGACATCAGGACATCCAGGAGACTGTCACTGCATCCTACTATATGATGCTGGCCTCGGCCATGGCTATGGAGGCGTTCAGGACGGGCGGATATGACGGACAGATTGGAATTGTGCACAGCTTTTCTCCTGTCTATACCACGGACACAAGCGTGGAATCGGCCATAGCCAGGAGATTTGCCGATAATTTCTATAATAACTGGATATTGGATACGGCAGCCATTGGGGAGATTCCGGGAGATTTGCTGGGAGAGCTTAAAAAGACCTGCGACCTGTCCATGATGACTCCGGAGGACTTGGCCGTCATCCGCCGGAACAGGGTGGACTATCTTGGGCTGAACTACTATGCCAGGGTCATGGTGAAACCTTATGAGAGCGGGGAGACAACCCTGATTGTCAATAACCAGGGAAAGAAGGCAAAGGGAACCTCGCAGACCATTATTAAGGGCTGGTTTGAGCAGGTACGGCCGGAGAGCAGCCGCTATACTGAGTGGGATACTGAGATATTTCCCGAGGGGCTGTATGAGGGAATACGACAGGTATGGAATAAATACCATCTGCCCATCTATATCACGGAAAATGGTATCGGACTCTATGAGGACACATCAGTGAACCAGGTGGAGGATGATGACAGGATTGAGTTTATGGACATGCATATTGCGGCGGTGTTAAAAGCCAAAGAGGGAGGCTGTGATGTGCGGGGGTACTATGCCTGGTCGCCGTTTGATTTGTATTCCTGGAAAAACGGAACTGAGAAGCGCTATGGCCTGGTTGCCATTGATTATGAAAACGGCCTGGAGCGGAGACCGAAAAAAAGCTATTACTGGTACAAGGATGTAATTGAAACGGATGGAAAACATATCACAGGAAAATAATGGGGGAGTGTTATATGAATATACAGAGTATGAGCGTTTCAATGGAAAAATATGTTATGCCTCTTGCCAACAAGCTGGGGAATGAGATACACCTGCGGGCAATCCGGGACGCCTTTATGTCCCTTCTGCCAATCACCTTTACAGGAGGTATTGCAGCTGTACTGAGCTCTGCTCCCTCCGTGGACGCGGCCGGAACAGGAATCACCCTGGCCTGGGCCAGGTTTGTGGAGAGCAACAGCATGATTTTCTCCTGGATTAACGCACTGACCTTGGGGGCCATGTCCCTTTATATCTGCATCGGAATCATTCATTTCCTGTGCAAGAGCCGGAAGATAGAGTCGTTTCTGCCTATTCTTTTAGGTGTCTGCGGCTTTCTGATGCTTATTGTGGAGCCCATGTCCCTGGGATGGGATGGAAAAATGGCGGAGCTGTCCTATATGGACGGCAAGGGATTGATTCCGGCCATGTTCATATCTATTCTGACCGCGGATTTATATTGTTACATGAGAAAACGGGATTTTGGAAAAATTTCCCTGCCGGATACGGTGCCAGCTTCCCTTTCCGATGTATTTGCCTCCATCGTGCCGGGGGCGGTGCTGATGGTAATTTATATAGCATTGTACGCCATAATGAATAAGGCAGGAACCACGCTGCCAAAGCTGATATACAATGCCATTTCCCCGTCCCTGACAGCAGCGGACAGTGTTGGTTTTACCATTATCATAACACTGATGGTACATATTTTCTGGTTCTTCGGTATCCATGACGCTGCCCTTTCAGGTGTGCTTGCGCCTATCCGCGACGGCAATTTATCCATAAACGCGGCTGCCCATGCAGCCGGGCAGGCCCTTCCATCCATATTTACCACGCCCTTCTGGGTATATTTTGTGGTGATTGGAGGATGCGGATCCGTGCTGGCATTGACGGCACTGCTGTGTTTTTCAAAATCAAAACAGTTAAAGACCATTGGAAGGCTGGGAATTGTGCCTGCATTTTTCAATATCTCGGAACCTGTTATTTTTGGTCTGCCCCTTATGCTGAATCCGGTATTTTTTGTTCCCTTCCTGCTGACCTCGGTCATCAACGGTACGGCTGCGTATCTGACCATGCAGGTTGGCCTGATTGGAAAGAGCTTTGCCATGCTGTCCTGGCAGATGCCTTCTGTCATCGGAGCATTTTTCTCAACCATGGACTGGAAAGCGCCGCTGCTTATCCTGGTGCTGATTGTGGTTGACGGGCTGGTGTATTTCCCATTCTTTAAGATTTATGAGAAGAATCTGGTTAAGCTGGAGAGCGGGGAAGAGGACATTTAAACTATAAATATAATATCAATCAAAAGAAGGAGGATTTAAAAATATGAAACGAATCGTATTATTGTGCAATGGCGGTTTATCCACCGGAATCCTTGTGAAGAAAATGAAAGCAGCAGCAGAGGCGCAGGACTTTGCATGTGAGATTTCGGCTGCCCCTGTTTCCGACGCGGAAGCAGTTGGAGCTGAGGCCGACCTGATTCTCTTAGGCCCCCAGGTGCGATTCCAGATGGAGACCGTAAAGAAGCAGGTGGCCTGTCCGGTGACAAGCATTGATCCTGTGTCATACGGTACAATGAATGGAGAGAAGGTATTAAATCAGGTTAAGAAAGAATTGGGGGAAGCGTGATGGAGGATATGGAACTGATATGCCTGCAGATTATCAGCAATGCGGGAGAGGCCAGGAGCGAGTCCATGGCTGCCCAGGCCGCTGCCAGAAACAGCAGGTTTGACGAGGCCGGGGAGCATCTGGCGGCTGCCGGGGAGAAGATGAAAGAGGCCCACCATGTACATACCAGACTGATTACTATGGATGCCAGCGGGGAGTTGGATAAAATAGGACTTATCATGATTCACAGCGAGGATATTATGATGGGGGCTGAAATTACATTGGCTCTGGCAAAGGAAATGGTGGAGATGTACAAAAGCAGAGTTTAAAATGGGGGAGGGGTATGAATATGAAGATAAGGAAGCTATGTTTAGGAGGTGCTATGATTTTTGGGGTGGTGGCTTTGGCTGGCTGTCAAAAGCAGGCTAATACGGAACCGGTGGTACAAGAGGCAGTAGAACAAGCAGCAGAACCGTCAGGAGCGCCGGAGAAGAAGGATGTCACAATTTATTTGGTACGGCATGGAAAGACTTTTTTTAACACCACAGGACAGGTACAGGGATGGGCGGATTCACCTCTTACAGAGGAAGGGGAATCCCAGGCTGACGCGGCCGGAAAGGGCATGAAGGATATTGTATTTACCACTGCGTTTTCCGGCGATTTAGGAAGACAGCGGGCAACAGCAAAGCATATTCTGGCTCAGAATCAAGGGGATATCCCTGAATTGCAGGAAGTCATCGGGTTAAGGGAAGAGTTTTACGGCGGCTTTGAGGGAAAACCGGACGAGGAATTGTGGCGTCCGATATACGAAGCCAACGGGGCTTCCTATGACGAGAAGGGATCAACCTATCTGGAGCTGTCAAAGAAAGAAAAGGTGGATACAATCGCTGCCATTGATCCTCTGCATATGGCGGAGACCTATGATGACATCTCAAAGCGTTCCATTGAGGTTATGGACACCATTGTAAAAGCAACCCAGGAGGCAGGCGGCGGAAATGCCCTGGCAGTTTCCAGCGGCGATGAGATTGCCACTATTTTAGATTTGCTGGTGCCTGAGCAGTATCAGGGGGAACGCATTGCAAATTGCAGTGTGACGGTCCTGACTTATAAGGACGGCCTATATGAACTGAAGGCATGTGGGGATGTGAGCTATATGCAGGCAGGAGAAGAAAGCAATAAATAAGGTAAAATATAAATACGCTTCAATGAAAATAACAGCCTGGGGGTCAGACACATTGCCCGCCAGGCTGTTACCGCTTTATATCTGCTCTGTTAAATCAACAAATCCATAAACTGCCGGCAATCCCTAATCTTTGCCAGTTTGTAGATGGTATTGGTCTTAAACAGATTATCAATCATCACATTATAGATGGGAATAATGGTATGGTTCCAGGTTGGCGCCAGGGCAAAAAGAAAGATGATCTTCACATTGTATTCGCCCCAGGGAAGCTTGTTTTTCAGCACACATACACAGACCGCGGTCCGTTTCGCGTTGTTTTCCATGGCATGGGCAAAGGCGAAACCCGGCTCAAAGGCAGTGGGAGCAATGGATTCGCGCTGCATGACGCTTTCCAGGAAGCCGGGTCCCACATAGCCCTGTTCCCGGAGTTTTCCGCACAGAAAGGCAACGGCGCTCCGGCGGGAATCGAACTCCATGTCGGTGAAGAACAGGGACGGTTTGAACAGCGTCCTAAAATAGGTTCGTATGCTGTTGACCTCGCTGTCCCTGACAACGGTGAGCAGTTTTTCCTTCTCATGATAGTTCAGGAAGTTCCTGCACAGGATTACCGGTACATCTGCGGGCTGGACGGGCAGGGGAACCGTGGTGAGGACAGCCAGGATATCCTTGGGCATTTCATGGGGATAATCAAAGACAGACCAGGTATAGGCAATCTGAAAACGGCACTCTCCCATAT
>OJSK01002385.1_pt1 | contig 10833 bp, 10 predicted proteins | sample 1599461 | NCBI WGS metagenome assembly OJSK01 (sample SAMN04168658, study PRJEB22393) | human gut metagenome | biome: human gut microbiome; feature: stool | host: Homo sapiens | collected 2014-03-24 | reverse complement strand
AAACTGTAATAAAGACTGGTTCTCCAATGACAGAAGTTCTTTTATATCATAGAGATGAAATTGAAAAAAATACTGTTCTGGAGAAGGAAGGTTTGAAAAAGGGAGAGTATTTTATTGTCAGCACTCATCGTGAGGAGAATGTAGATTCGGAAGATAATTTCTCTGATTTGCTTGTTTCTTTAAATGCTATTGTTGAGAAGTATCATAAGAAAGTGATTGTATCTACTCATCCTCGTACCCGAAAGAAACTGGAATCCATTGGCTTTGTAAATTCAAATCCAATGGTTGAGTTCATGAAACCTTTTGGATTTATGGAATATATTAAACTTCAGCAAAATGCTTTTTGTGTGATTTCGGATAGTGGTACGATTACAGAAGAATCTTCTATCCTTCATTTTCCAGCGATAACAATCCGTCAAGCTCATGAACGTCCTGAAGGTATGGATGAAGGGACATTGATAATGACTGGATTAAATAATGATCGCATTTTGGATTCAATAGATGTAGTTACGTCTCAATATGCAGAGAGTGCAGATGCTATTCATTCTATCCCGGACTATGCGGCAAACAATGTTTCTAAAAAAGTAGTTCGTATCATTCTTTCTTATACTGATTATGTTAACCGTACGGTATGGCATAAAACATTCTAAACTTACATTTGAATATTAGATGAAAAAAGTTTTATTGTTCGGTGCCACGGGTATGGCCGGACATGTAGTCTATTATTATCTTCAGAGTACAGGCAAATATGATATCTCCAATGTGGTTTATCGTACTCCTTTGACTGAAGATAGTATAATTGTTGATGTGACAAATCGTGATGCGGTCGCTGATGTGGTTCATAGAGTGCATCCGGAAATCATAATCAATTGTGTCGGTATTCTTATCAAAGGGTCTAGAGAACATCCTGATAATGCTATTTTGATAAATGCTTATTTTCCGCATTTATTAAAAAGATTGTCAGATGAAGTTGGAGCCAAGTTAATCCATATAAGTACAGATTGTGTTTTTTCGGGAAAGAAAGGAAACTATACAGAAGATGATTTTCGTGATGCTGATGATGTGTATGGCCGGAGTAAAGCTTTGGGCGAAATCATTAATGATAAAGATTTGACGATTCGTACTTCTATTATTGGCCCGGAATTGAAAGAAAATGGTGAAGGGTTATTCCATTGGTTTATGCATCAATGTGGAGAAATAAATGGTTTTAGGACGGCAATATGGGGTGGCGTGACCACTTTGGAATTAGCAAAAGCCATTGACTTTTCTCTGGATAATGGAATAGTCGGTTTGATTCATCTGAGCAATGGGGTGGGAATATCAAAATTTGATTTGCTGAATTTGTTTAAGGAGATATGGGGGAAGGATACTGTGATAAAACCGTATGATGGAAATGAAGTTGATAAATCAATTGAAAAGTCTCTTCGCCTAGATTATGAAGTTCCAAGTTACCGACAAATGTTAGTTGAGCAATTTGAAATGATGAAAAGTTATTCTAATTTGTATTCAGCTTATTAAGCTATGAAGAAAATATTGGTGGTTTCTTCTGTATATCCTCCTGAGCCTGTTATTTCTGCAAAAGTATCGTTTGATATTGCACGAAAATTGGCGGAATCAAATAGAGTTACGGTAATTTGTCCACACCCTTCACGTCCCTTGGGATATGAGTTTGGCAAGATTGTTGATGAAGAAAAAATTGAGAGAATAGTATTGGATAGTTATGTATACCCCAAGTCTAATTTTGTAGGACGTTTTAAGGAGAGCTTTAGTTTTGGTAAAGCTGTTAGTCGATATATCACATTGCATAGAGAGGATATTTTAATTATATATATGGTTACATGGCCTTTTGGTGCAACTTATATCCCAATTAGGACTTCGCGGAAAAATAATATCCCAATAATAGTTAATATAACAGATATCTATCCTGAATCAATGACCTCAAGATTAGGAATAATGGGAAAAATCCTGGAGTATCCTTTAAAAAAGATAGATTCATATTATCTTAGAAAGGCAACTTCAATTATATCTGTTTCTGAATTAACTAAGATTTTTTTGGAGAAGACAAGGCAACTGCCTGCTAATAGAGTACAAACAGTGAGAGTATGGCAAGAGGATAGCATATTTAATGCAAAATATAAGAAACAGTACGAAGATTTCATATTTATGTTTGTAGGAAGTATTAGTCCTGCAGCAAATGTTCCTTTTATAATAGAAGTATTTAAATCGTTGAATCTTAATCGCGCCAAACTATTTATAGTAGGTGATGGATCGGAAAAAGAGGAATGTTTGAGATTGTCTAAAGGGTATAATAATATATGTTTTTCTTCAGTAGCACCGGAGAAAGTCCCTGAAATACAAGCTCAGGCAGATGTGCTATTATTGGCTCTCAAATCAGGTGTAGGTAGAACTGCCAGTCCCTCTAAACTTCCTGCTTATATGTTCTCATCTAAGCCTGTAATTGCTAGCTTAGATAAAGATAGTGATGCTGCAAGTATTATTGAGAGTGCTGGATGTGGTTATGTTTGTGAATCTAATGATTTTATGGGTTTTCAGGCTTTGCTAAAAAAAATGATTGAAGTTCCTGAATGTGAGCGAACTGGAATGGGGCTAAATGGTAAAATATATGCTCAGAATTATTTGTCTAAGCAGGTTAATCTTGATAAAATAGTACATATTATTTTGAGTTCTATAAAATCGTGAGTATGTTGAATGTACGAAAGGCCTTAATTAATGATGTAAACACAATCGTTACTATTCATTGTGATGCTTTTACTGATTTTTTTTTAACTAATCTTGGTTCTAACTTTTTGTCTTTTTATTATTCGTGCTTTATTGAAAGTAATGAAGGACTTGTTGTTTGTGTAGAAGAAGATGGGAAGATAATAGGTTTCGCAGCAGCTACTAAACGGTGTAAAGGCTTTAATGCATCTTTGATAAAAAATAATATTGGTCGTTTTATTAGACTTTCTTTAGAGTTGTCTTTATCCAATCCTAAGGCACTAATCAGATTGGTTAGAAATCTAACGAAGACCAATAGTCGTGTGCTTGATAAAGGAGAATATGCGGAATTATATTCCATTGCAGTAAAGAGAGAAGGGCAAGGAAGAGGCCTAGGCAAAAGGCTTTTATTAACAATTGAAGAGATGTTAAAGGCTGATAATATTAATCAGCTATCATTGACTACCGATTATTATGGTAATGAGTCAACTATAGCTTTTTACAAATCAATGAATTTTAATGTGCTTTATGAATTTATTGCTTATCCAAAACGTAGAATGTATCGCTTTATAAAAAAATATGATTAGTTATTGGTCGTTGCATTTAGATAATGATTAATTATTCAAAACGGAATACTAACATTTTAATTATAGATTATTCATGAAAATTCCATTTTCGCCCCCTTATATTGACGAGGCGGTCATCAACGAAGTCGTTGATTCGTTACGTTCGGGCTGGATAACTTCCGGTCCTAAAGTAAAAGCATTGGAAGAAGAAATAAAAGTATTCTCTAATGCAAAAGAAGTGCTTTGTGTAAACTCATGGACTTCGGGAGCTATTATGATGCTTCGTTGGTTGGGAGTAACTGCTGAAGATGAAGTAATCGTTCCGGCATATACATATAGTGCTACGGCATTAGCAGTCCTTCATGCGGGGGCAAAGCCTGTTATGGTAGATTCCGGAGAGGATTTCAATATCTCTGTGGATGCTATTCGAAAAGCAATTACGCCAAGGACCAAGGCTATTATTCCGGTAGATATTGCGGGCTTCCCTTGTGATTACGACCGTATCATGAGGCTCGTTAATGAACCGGAAATACGCAATCAGTTTCAGGCGACGTCATTGGTACAGGAGAAATTAGGACGTATACTTGTAATGAATGATGCGGCCCATTCTTTGGGAGCTTATTACAGCAAGAATCAGCGTACAGGATGCGAAACGGATATTGCTATCTTCTCTCTTCACGCCGTAAAGAATGTGACGACGGCTGAAGGAGGAGCCATCTGCCTGAATTTGCCCGAACCGTTTGATAATGCGGAACTCTACAAAGAATTGCGTATGATGAGTTTGAATTGTCAAACTAAAGATGCTTTTTCCAAATCTAAAGCCGGTGGTTGGCGTTATGACATAGTCGGTCTGGGAATGAAAATAAATATGGCTGATGTAAATGCAGCTATCGGTTTGGCTCAGATACGGGAATATCCTGAACTACTGAAAGAACGTAAAAGAGTATTCAATACCTATTCTAAAGCATTTGCTGATTGTGACTGGGCTATTTTGCCACCTTCTGAAGATGGAGAAAAAGAAAGCTCATATCATATCTATGCATTGCGTGTCAAAGATTTCACTGAGGAACAGCGTGATCGTATGATTGATGAAATCGCGAAAAGTGAGGTTGCCGTGAACGTTCATTTTATCCCGATGCCGATGCTTTCCTTCTTCAGCTCATTGGGATATGATATAAAGAACTATCCACAAGCTTATGAGAATTTTAAAGGTGAAATCTCCTTGCCCATTTATCCACAGTTGGATGAAGAAAAGCTGGACTTTATAATCAAAACTGTAAAAGATGCATACCTTAAAGTGACTGTTGATAGGTGATGATTCGTTTTTTTGATATTTTATTTTCCTTTCTGGGTATTCTATTCTTATCTCCTGTTTTCCTTTTCCTGTATATTGCTATCCGTCTGGAAAGTAAAGGTGGTGGTTTTTATAAACAACTACGTGTGGGACGTGGAGGAACGGATTTTTATGTCTATAAGTTCCGCTCAATGCGTATAGGAGCTGATAAGCAAGGTTTGATAACTGTAGGCGGACGAGATCCCCGGATTACCCGTATCGGGTATTTTATCCGCAAATATAAATTAGATGAACTACCTCAGTTATTCAATGTACTGAAAGGTGATATGAGTCTGGTAGGCCCGCGTCCGGAGGTTCGTAAATATGTGGAACTCTACACTGAGAAACAGCGGAGAGTGTTGTCTGTTCGCCCGGGAATTACGGATTATGCATCTATAGAATATGTAGATGAAAATATGATTTTAGGACAGGCTGAGGATGCGGACAAGGCATATGTAGAACAAATACTGCCGGATAAAATATGCTACAATATGAAATATATAGAGCATCGTTCGGTGAAGGAATATTTCAAGATTATATTTCTGACTATATGGAGCATTGTACATTGATCAAATCGGTAATAAAGGTTATGAGATGGTTGTTTATTCCATATTATGTTTGGAAAAAGTAGTTTAAAATAAGATATAGAAAAGGTCGAAGCTCGGTTTCGGCCTTTTTTATTCTTTCAACACCGACGCTTGTGACAACCTCAAACTACTCACTACCGCTGCAATCAGCGCAAATACACTCCCTATTATCAAGCATACTTCCGTACTTTTGCTTCCTACCACCCAACTGAATAGAAGTGCTACAAGCGTAGTTCCAAGAGTCTGTCCCATAAGTCGTGCCATTCCCATCATTCCGCTGGCTCCTCCTGAACGTTTGGTCGGGGCAGATGCAATTATAGTACTATTATTCGGTGTTTGGAAAAGTCCGAAACCAATGCCGCAAAGGGCTAGCCGAAGGCAGATACTAAGAATGGAAGATTCTGCATCCAGCATGGAGAGCGCATAAAGCCCGATACAAAATATCCCCATACCGATACTTCCCAATATTCCCGGATGAATACGCTCCACCAGATAACCGGCAACCGACGCGGCAAATAAAGTTGCAAGAGGCCAGGGAGTTAATAATAATCCGGTCATCACCTCGCTATGCCCCAACGTATTCTGTAGAAAGAAAGGCAATGAAATCATAGCCAGCATTTGTGCGGTGAATGAACAGATGGATGTCAGTATCGAAAGCCTGAAGATGGGAATCTTTAGCAGATCCAAAGGAAGTAGGGGAGATTCCTGACCTAATTGACGACGTACATAGTAAGTACCTACAATAATTAATATCACTAATTGAAGAATCAGATAATCATAGCGTTCATGATGCGCAAAACCATCCAATGTATAAATCAATAATCCGAAGGTAATAGCATTAGCCACCGCACTGATAACGTCAAACTTACGTTTCGAAAGTTCCTTTTGTTCAGGAAGATACTTGATTCCCAATGTCAGAGCAATGATCCCCAATGGTAAATTTATCGCAAATAACCAGTGCCAGGAAGCTATTGACAAAATACCACTGGCAACAGAAGGACCTGCTGCTGCTGATATGGCAATTACCATTGCATTAATCCCCATTCCACGTCCTATCTGTTTTTTCGGATAGATAAGGCGAAGTTGGGCTGTATTTACACTGGTGATAGCTGATGCACTGAATCCCTGGAAAATACGGGCGGTTGTCAGAGTCCAGAAGGAATTGGATAAGGCACATATAAGTGATGTTACACAAAATAAAGCAATACCGGAGAGGAATACCTTACGATATCCGAAGATTTCGCCCAATGCAGAAAAAGAAAGTAATGACACTACAATAGCCAATTGATAGCCATTGACAATCCAGGTAATCACAGAGTCCGAAGTTCCAAAATCATGTGCGAGGGTAGGGAGGATTACAGTACTGATGTTGATATCGAGCACTGACATGCAGAGAGCGAATCCAATGGCCACTACCGCCCATATTCGTTGCGGAAATGGCAGTCCGTCCGTTTCTTCTATTTCCTGAGATTTTCCATCCTGAACCATATGAATTATTTTATCTGCGAATTAAACAAAAGGTATATCGGGGTGTTCGGAAACCTGCATAAAAATAAGTTTTTTTAGAAATTGTCTCGTAGGAAAGTAATGTGGAGAAGAAACTTCTTCGTACCTTTGTGCCCGTCAATACTAAAATCAATAATAAATAATAGGATTTATGGGAGGATTTTTCGGGACAGTCTCCAAAGCGAGCTGTGTGACGGATTTATTTTACGGTACAGATTATAATTCACATTTAGGAACAAAGCGGGGCGGGCTTGCCACGTATGATGCAGAAGAGGGCATGTTTGCCCGATCTATTCATAACTTGGAGAGCACTTATTTCCGAACCAAGTTTGAAGACGAACTGGATAAGTTTAAAGGAAATGTCGGAATAGGAATCATCAGCGACACAGATCCGCAACCCATCATCATTAACTCCCACCTCGGACGCTTCGCCATTGTAACAGTTGCCAAAATTGTGAATCTGGAAGAAATAGAAGCAGAATTACTTTCCAAAAATATGCACTTCGCCGAACTGAGTTCAGGCAATACCAATCAAACCGAGCTTATCTCACTACTCATCATACAAGGAAAAACTTTCGTAGAAGGTATAGAAAATGTTTACCGCCGTGTCAAAGGTTCTTGCTCTATGCTGCTGTTATCAGAAGATGGCAGTATCATTGCGGCTCGTGACAAGTGGGGACGCACTCCGATTGTAATTGGCCGGAAAGAAGGGGCATATGCTGCAACCAGTGAGTCAAGCAGTTTCCCGAATCTGGATTATGAAATAGACCGCTATCTCGGTCCGGGAGAGATCGTTCGTATGACTGCCGATGGAGTGGAACAACTGCGGAAGCCGGAGGAAAAGATGCAGATTTGTTCTTTCCTGTGGGTATATTACGGTTTTCCCACTTCCTGCTATGAAGGTCGCAATGTAGAGGAAGTACGTTTTACCAGTGGTTTGAAGATGGGACAGAGCGATGATTCTGAAGTAGATTGTGCTTGCGGTATTCCTGATTCCGGTGTAGGTATGGCTTTGGGCTATGCCGAAGGAAAAGGAGTTCCTTATCATCGTGCCATTTCTAAATATACACCGACATGGCCGCGCAGCTTCACTCCCAGTAAGCAGGAGATGCGCTCATTAGTGGCGAAGATGAAACTGATACCGAACCGTGCCATGCTGGAAGGTAAGCGCTTATTGTTTTGTGACGACTCCATAGTACGGGGTACACAACTACGGGATAATGTGAAGGTACTGTATGAATATGGTGCCAAGGAAGTACATATTCGCATTGCTTGTCCTCCGTTGATTTATGCTTGTCCGTTTGTAGGTTTCACGGCTTCCAAGAGTCCGTTGGAATTGATTACACGCCGCATTATTGCAGAACTGGAGGGGGATGCCGACAAGAATCTGGAGAAATATGCCACTACCGGTTCTCCGGAATATGAGAAGATGGTCAGCATTATTGCCGAACGCTTTGGCCTTACAACTTTGAAGTTTAATACCTTGGAAACTCTCATCGAGTCCATCGGATTGCCGAAATGTAAGGTTTGTACACATTGTTTTGATGGAAGTAGTTGCTTTTAAGTAACTCTAAATACTAACATTTTGTAAAAAGGGGCGTGAATTGCTTGGCAGTTCACGCCCCTTTTTCTACCTTTACGGCAGAACTATTGACTACTGTTGATAGATAATTGGTAGTTCATATTCTTAATCGTAAATTGAAAATTATTAAATCGTAAATATTATGGCTTTAGTAGAACGTTTTTTGAAGTATGTAAGCTTCGACACCCAGTCCAGTGAAGAGACAGAGGTGACTCCAAGTACTCCGGGGCAAATGGTATTTGCCAAATATCTGAAAGAAGAATTAGAGTCTTTAGGTTTGGAAGACATAACGCTGGATGAGCATGGCTATTTGTTTGCCACACTTCCGGCAAATATCGATAAGCCGGTACCTACTATTGGTTTTATTGCCCACATGGACACCAGTCCCGATATGAGTGGCAAAGATGTATCTCCCCGTATTGTTCAAAACTATGACGGTTCGGACATCGTGCTTTGTGCAGAAGAGAATGTAGTTCTTTCTCCGTCTCAGTTCCCCGAACTGCTGGATCATAAAGGGGAAGACCTGATCGTTACCAATGGCAAGACATTGTTGGGAGCAGATGATAAAGCAGGTATTGCCGAAATCGTTTCTGCGATAGTGTACCTGAAAGAACATCCTGAAATCAAGCATGGCAAGATTCGTATCGGTTTCAATCCGGATGAGGAAATAGGATTGGGCGCACATAAATTCGATGTGGAGAAGTTTGGTTGCGACTGGGCCTACACAATGGATGGCGGTGAAGTAGGAGAGTTGGAGTTTGAAAACTTCAATGCGGCATCTGCTAAAATCACCTTCAAAGGTCGCAATGTGCATCCGGGTTATGCCAAGAATAAGATGGTTAATTCAATTCGTGTGGCCAACCGTTTCTGTGCGATGTTGCCTGCTCATGAAACACCCGAACATACTGAAGGTTACGAAGGCTTCTACCATCTCATCAGTTTCAACGGCGATGTAGAGCAGACTACAGTGGCCTATATTATCCGTGATCATGACCGTGCACGTTTCGAGAGCCGCAAGAAGAAAATAGAACGCTTTATCAGTGAAATCAATGCCGAATATGGTGAAGGTACAGCAACACTTGAACTCCGTGACCAATACTATAATATGCGTGAGAAGATTGAACCGGTAATGCATATCATTGATACGGCTTTTGCCGCAATGGAGGCTGTAGGTGTGAAACCGAATGTGAAACCTATCCGTGGTGGTACGGATGGCGCACAGCTTTCTTTCAAAGGTTTGCCTTGCCCCAATATCTTTGCAGGTGGTCTGAACTTCCATGGACGATATGAATTCGCTCCTATCCAGAATATGGAGAAAGCGATGAAGGTCATCGTGAAGATTGCCGAACTTGTTGCTATAAAATAATTTAATACCTTAAGACATGAAAACCACTCCGTTTACAGAAAAACATATCTCGTTGGGTGCTAAGATGCATGAGTTTGCGGGATATAATATGCCGATAGAATATTCCGGTATCATTGATGAACATCTCACAGTTTGTAACGCTGTGGGTGTATTCGACGTTTCCCACATGGGAGAATTCTGGGTGAAAGGCCCCAATGCGTTAGCTTTTCTTCAGAAAGTGACTTCCAATAATGTAGCTGCCCTGACTCCGGGCAAGGTGCAATATACCTGTTTTCCCAACGAAGAAGGCGGTATCGTAGATGACTTGCTGGTTTATCATTATGAACCGGAGAAATACCTGCTGGTAGTGAATGCTTCGAATATAGAAAAAGACTGGAACTGGTGCGTTTCGCACAATACCGAAGGTGCTGAATTGGAAAATGCTTCCGACCACATGGCTCAACTTGCCGTACAGGGACCGAAAGCCATTCTTGCTTTGCAGAAACTGACGAGTATAAACTTGTCGGAACTGCCGTATTACACCTTTACGCATGGTGAGTTTGCCGGTGAGAAAGATGTGATTATTTCCAATACCGGCTATACCGGTGCAGGAGGTTTTGAGCTTTACTTCTATCCCGAAGCTGCCATGAAGATTTGGAATGCCGTGTTTGAGGCAGGTGAAGAATTTGGCATCAAGCCGATTGGCTTGGGTGCACGCGATACGCTTCGTCTGGAAATGGGCTTCTGCCTGTATGGCAATGATCTGGATGATACGACATCACCTATTGAAGCCGGTTTGGGGTGGATTACCAAGTTTGCTGAAGGTAAGAACTTTATCAATCGCCCGATGCTTGAAAAGCAGAAAGCGGAAGGTACTGTCCGTAAGTTGGTCGGTTTTGAAATGGTGGAGCGTGGAATTCCCCGTCATGGATATGAATTGTTCAATACAGAGGGTGAAGCTATCGGAGTAGTAACTTCAGGCACTATGTCGCCTACTCGTAAGATTGGTATCGGTATGGGCTATGTAAAACCGGAATATAGTAAGGTCGGTACGGAGATTTGCATTGATATGCGTGGACGCAAACTGAAAGCGGTAGTGGTTCGTCCGCCATTCCGTAAATAAGAGGAGTCTTTTTCACCACAGATTACACGGATTTACACAGATTAAATTATCAATATAAATATCTGTGTAAATC
>OJSK01002326.1_pt1 | contig 11081 bp, 5 predicted proteins | sample 1599461 | NCBI WGS metagenome assembly OJSK01 (sample SAMN04168658, study PRJEB22393) | human gut metagenome | biome: human gut microbiome; feature: stool | host: Homo sapiens | collected 2014-03-24 | reverse complement strand
AGGCCCAGCGGATGATCGCAGCCGCCGGGGCCAAACTGCAGGAACCGGAGTATGCCGACGCTGTGACCCTGCGCTGGCGCATGCCTGCCGGAACCGAAGAAGCCCTGTGCCATGACCTGAGCGAGCTGACCCGCGGCAGTGCCGAAGTGACGATCAGCAAACCACTTTACGCAGCTTTTTGATGCTGCGCAGTCATTTCTGGCAAGAAAGCAGAATTTCCCATGAAATTTTTACATTTCATACAAGTGTTTGGCGGCTTTTTATCGTATTTATAATATAGAGAGCTGTTTTTGGGCATGATATGCCCAACGGGGAACCGGATAGGGGAAAGGAGGCTGCGCCGTGACTGTGCGGGAAGAGACCCAGACAATTGAACGCCTGACCTTAAGCCCCTATGCCGCTTTAAGTGAGCAGAGCTTTGGCCGCCGCACCCCGGAACCGGAAGATGACCTGCGGACCTGCTACCAGCGTGACAGGGACAGAATTTTGCACTGTAAAAGTTTCCGGCGGTTGAAGCAGAAAACACAGGTGTTTCTTTCGCCGGAGGGCGACCACTACCGCACCCGGCTGACCCACACGCTGGAAGTCAGCCAGATTGCCCGAACCATTGCCCGCGCCCTGCGGCTGAATGAGGACCTGACCGAAGCCATTGCCCTGGGGCATGATCTTGGCCACACCCCATACGGCCACGCGGGGGAGCGCGCACTGAACCGGCTGTGCCCCGGCGGGTTTACCCACTACCGCCAAAGCCTGCGGGTGGTGGACTACCTGGAAAAGGACGGCAAGGGCCTGAACCTTTGCTGGGAGGTGCGCAACGGGATTATTACCCACACCAAAGGCGCCTGGGCCCGCACGATGGAAGGCTGTACCGTGCGCTATGCGGACCACATTGCCTTTTTGAACCATGATATTGAGGATGCCGTGGCCGCCGGTGTGCTGAACCCCACCGCCCTGCCGCGGGATGCCGTGCAGGTGCTGGGAGATACCAAATCCCGGCGCATCACCACAATGATCACCGACCTTGTGGCAAACAGCGCAAACTGCAAAAATGGGAAAATGCAGTTTTCCCCCGAAGTGGAGGAGGCATACGGTGTGCTGAAAGACTTTATGTACAGCACGGTGTATGTGGACAAGGATGCCAAGCGCGAAGAGAAAAAAGTGGACAAGATGATCGAAGCGCTGTATGAGCGCCTTTGCGCGGACCCCACGCTGATGCCTAATTTTTATATGCAGGTGGCATATCACCAGGGAATGGACCGTGCCGTGGCGGATTATATTTCCGGCATGAGCGATGAATTTGCTACCCGCCTGTTTGAGGAGCTGTTTGTGCCGCAAAAGTGGCAGGTGCTATAAAATTGGCAGTATGTTAGAGCACTGCCGCCCGCCCCGAAGGGGCGCACATTGTGCGCCCGCTAACCTATGGCAATACCGCATAATTCTAAGTGCCGATACGGCGAGCGAGGTGCGGCAGATGCCGTGCCGCAGCTGCCGGAGCGGTGCTTAAGCCGCAAGGCGGGAATTGTGCGGTGTTGCCCTATAAATTATTACGATATATACGCGAAAGGAGGCCCGGAGCCCCATTGATCCCACAGGAATACATACAGGAAGTGGTTGCACGCAATGATATTACCGAAGTAATCGGCCAATATGTGCAGCTGCGTCATCGCGGGCGGACCTATACCGGGCTGTGCCCTTTCCATAACGAGAAAACCCCTTCGTTTACCGTCTACCCGGATACCCAAAGTTTTTACTGCTTTGGCTGCGGTGCGGCGGGGGATGTGATTAACTTTGTGCGCAAAATTTCCAACCTGGGCTATGTGGAAGCTGTTAAACAGCTGGCGGGCCGCGCCGGGATGCCCATGCCGGAGGAGGACGACCAGGAAAGCCGTTCCCGCTCCCGCCTGTTGGAGATCAACCGCAACGCCGCGCGCTATTTTTATGACCAGCTCAACGCCCCAACGCCGGAAGCCGCCATGGCCCGCCGCTACTGGCGCGAAAAACGCGGCCTTTCGGATGCGGCCATCCGCCGGTTTGGCCTGGGCTATGCACCGGAAGATTTTGTCGGCCTTCTGCACTACCTGCGCCGCCGCGGCTTTACCGAGCCGGAATTGGAATCCTCCGGCCTTGTCAAGCGTAGCGCCAAGGGCAATCTGTATGATATCTTCCGCCACCGCGTGATGGTGCCCATCATTGATGTGCGGGGCAATATCATTGCGTTCGGCGGGCGCGTGATGGATGATTCCAAGCCGAAATACATCAACTCGCCCGAAACGATGGTCTACCACAAATCCCGCACGCTGTTTGCGCTGAATGTGGCAAAAAAATCAACGTCCAAGCGGTATATCCTCTGCGAAGGGTATATGGACGTCATCTCGATGCACGAAGCCGGGTTTGATACCGCTGTCTGTGCCTGCGGCACGGCTTTGACGCCGGAGCAGGTCAAGCTGCTGACGGAATACGCCGACGAAGTGGTGCTGAGCTATGACTCGGACGAAGCAGGCCAGAAGGCAACGGAGCGCAGTTTGGCGCTGTTTTCCGGTACCAATTTGCAGGTGCGGGTGCTGAACATCCCCGGTGCCAAGGACCCGGATGAATTTATCCGCACCTATGGCCGCGACCGGTTTGAAGCCGTGCTGGAAGGCACCGCAACCCCGCTGGAGTTCAAGCTGGCTAAGGCAGTGAAAAAATATGACCTGCGCAACGATGCCCAGCGCCTGCAATATGTGGATGAAGCCATCGGCATTCTGGCAGGCAGCGCGGTCAGCCCCACGGCGCGGGATGTGTATGCCGGGCGCATTGCGGAGCAGACCGGCATTGATAAAAAGGCTGTGTTGGTCCAGCTGGAAAGTGCCGTGCGCGGGGCCGGGCGCAGGGCGCGCCGCAAAGAGCAGAACGAACTTTCCCGCCAGGGGATTGCGGCGGATATCCGCGTGCCCTATGACCGCGGGGGCGAAGCTGCGCTGGGGGCCGCAAGCGCCGCCCGCCAGCTTGTGGCGGCTATGCTGCAGGATGCCGGCGCCATCCCCTACATCCGGGAGCGGCTGAACCTTGGCATGGTGGTGCTGCCGGAAATGCAGCAGGCAATCAAGGCGATTTACGACTGCGCCGCCCGCGGCCAGCCCGCCAACGCCACGACCCTTTCCCCCTTGTTGGAGGAAAAAGCCTACAGCCAGGTGATGCTGGCCCAGGCCCAAAACGCCGATACCCGCCTGACCCGCCGGGATATTGATATGCTGCTGGATCGTTTGCAGACCGCAAACCCCGAAAGCGCCCAGGTGGCAGGCACCACAGACGATGAATTCCGGCAGAAATTTGCCGCCCTTGCCCGCAAAAAAGTGGGCGAACGCCCGCCGGAAGAATAATTTCCACCCGGCCAAAACCATGTTGTTTTATCCCGTTCCAGTAAGATGGGCAGAATAAAAACCAAAGGAGAAACTACTTATGGCAGAAAAGAAAGATTCGATTCGCAACCTGATTGAACAGGGCCGCCGTGCAGGCAAATTGACCAGCACCGAAATCAGTGACGCTATGGAAGAAAGCAGCCGTGTTATTGACGCGGAGCAGATGGAAAAGCTGTATGAAGAGCTGGAAAGCAACGGCATTGAAGTGGTGGATGATGACGCCACTGATATGTCCGCTGTGGCCGATATGGGCGAGGAGGGGATGGATGACTTTGAGGATACCGTTACCTCGGACGGCATTACCATCGATGACCCTGTTAAGGTTTACCTGAAAGAGATCGGCCGCGTGCCCCTGCTGACCCCCGATGAGGAAGTGCAGCTGGCCCTGGATATCCAGAAAGGCGGCAAGGACGGCGAACGCGCCAAGCAGCGCCTGAGCGAAGCCAACCTGCGTCTGGTAGTTTCCATTGCAAAGCGCTATGTGGGCCGCGGCATGCAGTTCCTGGACCTGATCCAGGAAGGTAACCTGGGTCTGATCAAAGCGGTTGAAAAGTTTGACCATACCAAGGGCTTCAAGTTCTCCACCTATGCAACGTGGTGGATCCGCCAGGCCATCACCCGCGCCATTGCGGATCAGGCCCGCACCATCCGTATCCCTGTGCATATGGTGGAAACCATCAACAAGGTCAAAAAGGTTTCCAGCCAACTGCTGCACGAAAACGGCCATGAGCCCAGCGCCGAAGAAATTGCCGAGCGCCTGGATATGCCGGTGGACAAAGTGCGCGAGATTATGCGCGTGGCACAGGAACCCGTCAGCCTCGAAACCCCCATCGGTGAGGAGGAAGATAGCCACTTGGGCGACTTTATCCCCGATGAGGAAGCCCCCGTTCCCGCCGAAGCCGCCAGCCAGACCCTGTTGAAAGAGCAGCTGGCCGATGTGCTGAAAACCCTGACCCCGCGTGAAGAAAAGGTCCTGCGCCTGCGCTTTGGCCTGGAAGATGGCCGCCCCCGCACGCTGGAAGAGGTGGGCAAGGAGTTCAACGTTACCCGTGAACGTATCCGCCAGATCGAAGCAAAAGCCCTGCGCAAGCTGCGCCACCCCAGCCGCAGCAAAAAGCTGCGCGACTTCCTGGATTGATGCCGTGATTCTTATATAGAATAGAAATAGCAAATTAAAATCATCTGCACCCGTACTGCTGTTTGCCCGGCGGTGCGGGTGTATTTTTGTGTGCAGCAGGCATAAATGACAAAGCCACAGCATACGATTACCCTGATGATATAGGGGAGGGGATAACGATGTGTGGAATTGCCGGACAGATCAGCGCGGACCCAAATAAGATTGCAGCCAACTACCCAGCTTACTGCCGAATGCAGAAAAGCCTTGCACGCCGCGGGCCGGACCAGCGGGGAATGTACCTGCACGGCCATGCGGCGCTGATCCATGCGCGGCTGGCTGTGGTGGATCTGGAAAACGGCTGCCAGCCCATGGTGCTGGATCAGGGCGGGGAAAAATACATTCTGGTGTACAACGGCGAGCTGTACAACACGCCGGAGCTGCACGCCCAGCTTGCGGCTCTGGGCCATCGCTTTGTAAGCCATTCCGATACTGAGGTTTTGTTACATGCTTTTGCCCAGTGGGGGCCGGACTGTCTGGAAAAGCTGAACGGTATTTTTGCATTTGCTGTGTGGCAGCAGCGGGCGCAAAAGCTCTTTCTGGCGCGGGACCGCATCGGGGTCAAGCCGCTGTTCTATGCCCTGCGCGGGGACAGCCTGATCTTTGCTTCCGAGCTGAAAACGCTGCTCTGCCACCCGGAGATCCCGCCGCAGGTGGATGCCCATGGGCTGGCCGATGTGCTGCTGCTCGGCCCCGGCCGCACGCCGGGGTGCGGGGTGTTCCGCAATGTGCAGGAATTGAAGCCCGGCTGCTGCGCAGAATACACTGTGCCACAGGTTGGTGCGCCGCGCCTCACCGTGCGCCGCTACTGGCAGCTGACCGACCACGAACACCCCGATGATTTTACCCACACCGCAGCCAAAGTGCGGGACCTGGTGATGGATGCCGTCACGCGGCAGCTGGTATCGGATGTGCCGGTGGCAACCTTCCTTTCCGGCGGGCTGGATTCCAGCCTGATTTCGGCAATCGCGGATTCCCACTTTACGGCGCGGGGCAAAACGCTGCAGACTTTCTCGGTCGGTTATCAGGATAACAAAAAGTACTTCCACGCCACCCATTTCCAGCCCAGCCCGGATGCGCCGTATATCCGCACCATGAACCAGTTCTTGAACGCGCAGCATACCTGGGTAACGCTGGACAGCGAAGCACTGGCCGCCGCCCTGCTGGAAGCGGTGGACGCCCGCGACCTGCCCGGTATGGCGGATGTGGACTCCTCGCTGCTGCTGTTCTGCCGTGAGATCCGTAAAACAGCCACCGTGGCACTTTCCGGCGAGTGCGCGGACGAGATATTTGGCGGTTACCCCTGGTACAGGGATAAGACCGTGCGGGAGCGGTATGGCTTCCCTTGGGCGCAGAGCACGGCATACAGGGTCAGCTTTTTTAAGCCGGAGGTGTTCGGCGGCATTGACCCGGCGGCGTATATTGATGAAGGCTACCGCGCCACGCTGGAGCAAACTTCCATCCGCCCTGGTCTGGATCCCCTGGAACAACGGATGCGCCAGATGTTTGCCCTGAACTTTAACTGGTTTATGCAGACCCTTTTGGACCGCAAGGACCGAATGAGTATGTACAGCGGGCTGGAAGTGCGCGTGCCGTTCTGCGATTACCGCATTGCGGAATACCTGTACAGCGTGCCGTGGGAATATAAGGATTACGAGGGCCACGAAAAAGGCCTGCTGCGCCAGGCGATGCAGGGCGTGCTGCCCACGGAAGTGTTGTGGCGAAAAAAGAGCCCCTACCCTAAAACATGGAACCCGGCGTATTTGAACGCTGTCAGCGCCATGCTGCGCAGTGCGATGCAGGACCCGGATGCCCCGCTGCTGCGTATTGCCAAGAGGGCAGCGCTGGAACAGCTGTTGACCGCTGCCGAGACTGCGACCCCCTGGTATGGCCAGCTGATGACCACCCCGCAGACCATTGCCTGGTTTGTGCAGCTGAATTACTGGCTGCAAAAATACCGGGTGGAGCTGGTGTAAATACCCGTGTGGCAGGCCCGGCATCAAACGCATAACACCAAAAACAGACGAGTGCCCACCCTGCACACGGATAACGGCGGGAAGGGCACTTTTTGTTTGCAAAGCGTAAAAAACGGGAAAATGCAGAAAAACGCAGGCTGCAACCCATACAAAAAACACACAAGGTAATTGGGCATTGTGCCAATTAGCGGCATTTCAAGGATTTGTCAAGTGGCAAAAGAAATGCAAAAATAGCACTTTGCCAAAAGAAATGTGACACGCATCCGGGCGTTCAATTGTCTGATAAAAAAACACGCAAAATGCCAAAAGAGCCCTTGACAATCAGCTTTTTGGCTGGTATACTGGCATAGTATCACAAAATGGAATAGAGTGCCCTAAAGGAATTTTGATTTTTTCGCGTTTTTTCAAACTTTGTTAAAAACGACGAATGTTCCAAGAAAATCATTGCTTCGGCGGAGCGCTTTTGCCAAAAACAAATCTGAACGGAATAGGAGTGGTCGCATTTTATGGTAAAGGTCAAGCCCGTACAAAACGGTCGAACCTCCAGAATGAGCTTTTCCCGCATCAACGAAGTGATTGGCATGCCCAACCTCATCGAGATCCAGAAAAACTCTTATAACTGGTTCCTGGACGAGGGCCTGCGCGAAGTGTTCCACGACATTGACGCGATCGAGGATTACACCGGGAATCTCTCGCTGGAATTTGTCGATTACCGTCTGGACAAGCACCCCAAATATACCATTAAAGAATGTAAAGAGCGTGACGCAACGTATGCTGCGCCGCTTTATGTCACTGCGCGCCTGTTGAACAAGAGCACCGGCGAAGTGAAGGAACAGGAAATTTTCATGGGCGATTTCCCGCTCATGACGGATTCCGGCACTTTCATTTCCAACGGTGCAGAACGTGTTATCGTCAGCCAGCTGGTTCGTTCGCCCGGCGTGTTCTATGCTTCCAGCAAGGACCGTACCGGCAAGGACCTTTTCACCGCAACCATGAACCCCAACCGCGGCGCATGGCTGGAATACGAAACCGATTCTTCCGATGTATATTATGTGCGCATTGATAAAAACCGCAAGCTGCCGGTTACTACCTTCCTGCGCGCACTGGGTCTTGGCACCGATGAGCAGATCCGCCAGTACTTCGGCGATTCTGAACCCAAAATCAACGCCACCCTGGAAAAGGATATCACCCATTCCACAGAGGAAGCCCTGCTGGAGTGCTACCGCAAGCTGCGCCCCGGCGAGCCGCCGACGGTGGAAAGCTCCCGCAGCCACATCAACCTGCTGTTCTTTGATCCGCGCCGTTACGACCTGGCTCGTTTTGGCCGCTTCAAGATGAACAACAAGCTGTGCCTGTCCCGCCGTATTGCGGGCTATAAGACTGCCGAGGACATCATTGCCCCGCTGACCGGCGAACTGCTGGCCGCTAAGGGCGAGCGCATCAACCACGAAAAGGCTGTTGAAATTGATAACGCCGGTGTTTCCCGCGTTACTGTTATCGTGGAGCGCAAGGGCCAGGATCCGGTCAATGTGATCGTGTTCTCCAACGGCTGTGTCGATGCCCAGAGTTTCTTCAGCTTTGACGTGAAGGAATGCGGCATCAACGAGCGCGCTTCCTTCGCCGAAATCCGTAAGATTCTGGATGCTACCTCCGATCCGGAAGAGCAGAAAGAACTGCTGACCAAGAATCATGATAAGCTCATCAGCCGCACCGTTACCGTTGACGATATCTTTGCTTCCGTCAACTACCTGCTGGGCCTTGACCATGGCATCGGCGTGACCGATGAAATCGACCACTTGGGCAACCGCCGCGTGCGCAGCGTTGGCGAATTGCTGCAGAACCAGTTCCGCATCGGCTTTGCCCGTATGGAGCGCGTTGTGCGCGAGCGCATGACCCTGCAGAACCAGGAATCCGGCGAGATCACCCCGCAGAGCCTGGTCAACATCCGCCCGGTCGTGGCTGCCATCCGTGAGTTCATCGGTTCCAGCCCACTGTCTCAGTTCATGGACCAGAACAACCCGCTGTCTGAGCTGACCCATAAGCGCCGTCTGTCTGCTTTGGGCCCCGGCGGTCTGTCCCGTGACCGCGCAGGCTTCGAAGTCCGCGACGTTCATTATACCCACTATGGCCGTCTGTGCCCGATTGAGACGCCCGAAGGTTCCAACATCGGTCTGATCTCCTATCTGGCATCTTTCGCCAAGATCAACAAGTACGGCTTCATTGAGGCACCTTACCGCCGCGTGGATAAAGGAACCGGCGTTGTTACCGATGAAGTTGTTTATATGCCCGCCGACGTTGAAGATGAATACATCGTGGCACAGGCCAACGAACCGCTGGACGAGAACAACTGTTTTGTCCGTCCCCGCGTTTCCGGCCGTCATCGCAACGACATTCAGGAATTTGCCCGTGAACAGGTCGATTTCATGGATGTCTCTCCGCGAATGATGGTTTCTGTGGCTACCGCCTGCATTCCCTTCCTGGAAAACGATGACTGTAACCGTGCTCTGATGGGCTCCAACATGCAGCGTCAGGCTGTGCCTCTGATGGTTACCCAGCGCTCTCTGGTTGCTACCGGCATGGAATACAAGGCTGCTACCGACTCCGGTGTCTGCGTGCTGGCTGCCCATGACGGCACCGTTGAAAGCGTTGACGCAGATAAGATCGTTGTCCGTCTGGAAGATGGCTCCGCCGATACCTATGAATTGATTAAGTTTATGCGCTCCAACCAGGGAACCTGCGTCAACCAGCGCCCCGCCGTCTATGTGGGCGATGTTGTCAAGAAGGGCGACGTTCTGGCTGACGGCCCCGCCACCAAGGACGGCGAGATCTCTCTGGGCAAGAACGCTCTGATCGGCTTCATGACCTGGGAAGGCTACAACTATGAGGACGCTGTTCTGCTGAACGAAAAGCTGGTCCGCGAGGATATCTACACCTCTATCCATATTGAGGAGTACGAGAGCGAAGCCCGCGATACCAAGCTGGGACCTGAAGAGGTGACCCGTGATATCCCCAACGTCGGCGATGATTCCCTGAAGGATCTGGACGACCGCGGCATTATCCGCATCGGCGCCGAAGTCAAGACCGGCGATATTCTGGTTGGTAAGGTTACCCCGAAGGGTGAAACCGAACTGACCGCCGAAGAGCGCCTGCTGCGCGCCATCTTTGGCGAAAAGGCACGGGAAGTACGTGATACCTCCCTGCGCGTTCCCCACGGTGCTTACGGCATTGTTGTGGATGTTAAGGTCTTTACCCCCGAAAACTCTGACGAGCTGCAGCCCGGCGTGCGCACCTGCGTGCGCGTCTATATCGCCCAGAAGCGTAAGATCAGCGTTGGCGATAAGATGGCAGGCCGTCACGGCAACAAGGGTGTTGTTTCCCGCATTCTGCCGCAGGAGGATATGCCCTTCCTGCCCGACGGCACCCCGCTGGACATCGTGCTGAACCCCCTGGGCGTTCCCTCCCGTATGAACATCGGTCAGGTCCTGGAGGTCAACCTGGGCTACGTTGCCAAGGCACTGGGCTGGAAGGTCCAGACCCCCGTCTTTGACGGTGCGCACGAGTCCGACCTGCGCGACTGCTTCGCCGAGGCCCGCGAGAAGTGGCACGGCGAAAACGCGCCCGAGTACCCGACCCACCTGGACCGCCTGATGGGCGAGAAAGGCCATGTCATCGACTTCTCCAAGATCGATCTGACCGACGACGGCAAGACCACCCTGTATGATGGCCGTACCGGTGAACAGTTCCCCAGCAAGGTCACGGTAGGCTATATGTACTACCTGAAGCTGCATCACCTGGTCGACGATAAGATTCATGCCCGTTCCACCGGCCCCTACTCCATGGTCACCCAGCAGCCTCTGGGCGGCAAGGCGCAGTTCGGCGGCCAGCGCTTCGGCGAGATGGAAGTCTGGGCGCTGGAAGCCTACGGCGCCGCCTACACCCTGCAGGAGATCCTGACCATCAAGTCCGACGACGTCGTGGGCCGTGTCAAGACCTACGAGGCCATCGTCAAGGGCGAGCCGATCCCGCGCCCCGGTATCCCCGAGAGCTTCCGCGTTATGCTCAAAGAGCTGCAGAGCCTTGGCCTGGATATTGTTGTGCAGGATAAGGAAGGCAACGCCGTTGACATGCGTCAGGAGTTTGACGACGATGACAGCAGCTTTGAGAACAATGACTACGACTTGGGCGATAACGTCATGGTCGAGAGTGAGCTGCAGGACGATTACAGCGTCAAGGACGCCGACGAAGGCTTTGACGATGATCTGGATGAGGATGCCGGCCCCACGGCTGACGACCTCGCCGCCATCGAGTCTGATTCCTTCGACGATTGATCGAATTGCATCGTGTGTCATATTGAATTTGAGAGGGTTCGCTGAATGGAAAATAAAGAATTCGATTCGATTAAGATCGGCCTTGCCTCCCCGGACCAGATCCGCGCCTGGAGCTACGGCGAGGTCACCAAGCCCGAAACCATCAATTACCGCACCCTGAAGCCGGAGCGCGACGGCCTGTACTGCGAGCGCATTTTTGGAC
>OJSK01002305.1_pt1 | contig 11196 bp, 8 predicted proteins | sample 1599461 | NCBI WGS metagenome assembly OJSK01 (sample SAMN04168658, study PRJEB22393) | human gut metagenome | biome: human gut microbiome; feature: stool | host: Homo sapiens | collected 2014-03-24 | reverse complement strand
GTGCGGCGGGGCAGAGGCGGGCACGGTGTCCGCCCTCGTCACCTATATGACCCAGATGCTCACCTCCCTGATGACTCTCATTGACGTGTTCAAGCTGCTCATCCGGGCCAGAACCTCCGTCCGGCGGGTGGAGGAGGTGCTGGCTCTCCCGGAGGAGGGAACCCTGGAGGGGCCGGAGGAGACAGGCGTGGAGGAGCCGGTGCTGGAGCTGCGCCATGTGACCTTCGCCTACCCCGGGGGAAGCGGCGTGCCCGCCCTGCAGGACATCTCCTTCACACTGCGGCGGGGGGAGCGGCTGGCGGTGGTGGGTCCCACCGGCGCGGGCAAGACCACCCTGGCCTGGCTGTGCGCCCGGCTCTATGAGCCCCAGAAGGGAGAGCTGTACCTGGGCGGGCGGCCCATGAGTCGCCTTCCCCTGGTGCGGGTGCGGCGGCAGGTGGTGGTGGCCGCCCAGCGGAGCGCCCTCTTTTCCGGCACCATCCGGGAAAATCTGTCCATGGGTGACCGGGGCGCGGGGGAGGCACAGCTCTGTGCCGCCCTGGAGACTGCTCAGGCCGCCGACTTCGTGGCGGAGGCCGGCGGCCTGGACGCCGTGCTAGTTCAGGGGGGCGTCAACCTCTCCGGGGGACAGCGGCAGCGGCTCTCTCTGGCCCGGGCTCTAGTGCGGGGAGGCGCGGTGCTGGTGCTGGATGACTGTACCAGCGCCCTGGACCCGGCCACTGAGCGGAGGGTGCTGGATGGATTGGAGCGGCGGCCGGGGCAGGCGGTGCTCCACATCACTCAGAAGGTGCGCGCGGCCCGCACGGCAGATCGGATCCTGGTGCTGGAGGAGGGGAGGCAGGTGGGTCTGGGCACTCACCGGAGCCTGCTGGACACCTGCCCCACCTACCGGGAAATCTGGGCCTCTCAGGCCCCGGAAGAGGAGGGAGAAGATGGCACACGGTGAAGCGTCCGGCGGCCCTGTGCTGCCTCCCCAGCGGCGGAGCCTCCAGCAGCGCTTCGGCCCCCACGCCAGGGCCAGGGACGGGCGGGGCACCGTGCGGCGGCTCCTGGCCCTCTACGCCCGCTGGGGCAGGGAGCTGCTGCTGGTGGTGTGCCTTACCCTGCTCTCCACCGGGGCGGCCCTGGCGGTACCCTATCTGCTGGGACGGGCGGTGGACTGCTTTCTGCCTTGGGGCGGCGTGGAGCGTGCCGCTCTGTCAGTGCTGCTGCCCACTCTGGCAGGGGCCGCGGCGGCACAGTGGCTCGGCAACTGGGGCCGACGCCGCTGGATGGAGATCCTCTCCCAGCGGATGGTGGCCCGCATCCGGAGGGAGTGCTTTGCCAAGCTGGGGCGGCTGCCCCTGTCCTACTTTGACCGCCACCCCCATGGGGATACCATGAACCGCCTGGTCAGCGATGCCGACAACGTCAGCACCGTGGCGGCTGAGACGGTGACTCAGCTCCTGTCCAGCCTGCTGATGGTGGCGGGGGCGTTGGCCATCATGGCGGCCCTCAGCCCGCTGCTCACTCTGACGGCCCTGGCAACTGTGCCGGTGATCGCCCTGTGCACCCGCCTGATCTCCCGGCGGAGCAGGACGCTCTACCGCCGGCAGGCCGATGAGCTGGGCCGCCTGAGCGGCCTGGTGCAGGAGTCCCTCTCCAACAGCCGCACGGTGAAGCTCTACCACCAGCAGGAAGAGCTGTTGGCGCGGTTTGACCAGATGAACGGGGCGCTGTGCGCCACATCGGTGAAGGCGCAGATCTGCGCCGGCCTGCTCAGCCCGCTGGTGAACATGGTCAACAACCTGGGCTTTGCCCTGATCGCCTGCGCCGGGGGCGTGCTGGCCCTCCGCGGCGCGGTGAGCGTTGGGCTGGTGGTCAGCTTCCTGGGCTACTCCCGGCAGTTGGGGCGGCCCCTGAACAGCATTGCCGCCCTCTTTTCCAGCATTCAGCAGGCCGTCGCTGGGGCCGAGCGGCTCTTTGAGATTTTGGACGAGCCGGAGCTGCCCCCCGATGTCCCGGGTGCAGTCTCACCCCGGACGGTGCGGGGAGAGGTGTCCTTTGCGGATGTGTCCTTCTCCTATGAGCCGGACAGGCCGGTGCTGGAGCATGTGAGCTTCCGCGTCAGGGCAGGGGAGGTGGCCGCATTTGTGGGGGAGACCGGCGCGGGCAAGACCACCCTGGTCAACCTGCTGATCCGGGCCTATGAGCCGACGGCGGGGGAGATCCGGCTGGACGGCGTGCCCCTCGGTCGGTACAGCCGGGAAGGACTGAGCCGGTGCTTCTCCGTGGTGCTCCAGGAGACCGTCTTTTTCCGCGGCACGGTGCTGGACAATCTGCGCTATGCCCGCCCGGAGGCCACGGAGGCGGAGGTTGTCCATGCGGCAAAACTGGCCCATGCCCACGGTTTCATCCAGCGCCTGCCCCAGGGGTACCAAACCCTCATGTCGGGGGCGGCCGGGGAATTCAGCCAGGGGCAGTACCAGCTTTTGGCCATGGCCCGGGCCCTGGTGAGCCGGGCGCCTATCCTCATCCTGGACGAGGCCACCAGCAGTGTGGATACTACCACGGAGCAGCGGCTCCAGCAGGCCACCCTCCGCCTGCTGGAGGGCCGCACCTGCTTCCTGATCGCCCACCGTCCCTCCACCATCCGCCGGGCCGACCGCATCTTTGTGGTGGGGGAGCGGGGGATCGTGGAGTCCGGCACATATGATGAACTGATGAAAAAGCGAGGAGTTTATTGGAGTGTGCTTCAATGAATCAGTCGTTTTGAATGTAATTTATGACCAGCAGGCCATTGTTCTTTTGACCTTGCGCCTCCGTTGGGGTGTTTTGTCTTATAGTGACGAATTTCTGATAACGTGTTGCTACTTTGACCCATGACTTGACCCAGAACGGGAAAAATCCCAGCGGAGCAGGCAGCATACGACCTCCGGGATTTGGCAGTTTTCTGGAACGAAAAGGGTCGGAAAGCACTTGAAATCAAAGGATTGAACTGCCGGTAGCAGCTCATAACCCGGAGGTCGGTGGTTCAAATCCATCCCCCGCAACCATATGGACAAGGGTAGGAGTATTGAACAGTTTTCTTAGACTGTCCAATACTCCTACCCTTATTCCATGGGAGAAAGCCTTGGTATTTCAGGTGTTTTCTTTTCTCTTGCACAGCTCGGTAATTCATATCGCAAAGATAAAAGACGCAAGCTTGGTGGTTGAAAAATGAAAAATACCCAGTTTTGAACCCTTTGTCCAGATCAGCCTGTCCGTTCTTTCCTTTGCGCATGGAGCAATTCAAACCTATCCGGCGTCCTGTAGTTGAGCGTGCTGTGGGGGCGCTTGGTGTTGTAAAATTCTATGTAAGTATCAACGCTTTGCATGAACTGGCGCTCAGAGCAATATTGTGTCCGATAAATCTCCTCCCGCTTCATGGAGGCAAAGAAGGACTCGGCTACAGCATTGTCATGAGGACGGCTGGACTTCGAGAAAGATTGGACAACCTTGTTTATGCGAAGTAGTTTCCGGAATGTGTTGGATGTATATTGCGGGCCTTGGTCGCTGTGAAACATCAGCTGCTGGGGCTCGTTTCTGTTCCGATATACCTGACGAAAGGTAGAGGTAACCAAGTAGGTACTATTCTTTGGTGATACTCTGTGGGCTACTACTTTACGTGAGAAAAGGTCGAGGATTACGCAGATATAGAGATACTTGCCATTGACCTTAAAGCAAGTGATGTCGCTGACCCAAACACGGTTCGGTTCATCCACTTTGAATTGCTGCTGTAGCATGTTCTGCTTTTTTGCCAGCCGCTCACTTTTCTGATAATCGCGTTTGGAGTAGATGGATACACTTTGTAATCCCATTTCTCTCATCAGTTCAGCCACATACTTGGGCGAAGTCCGAACGCCTCGATCTGCTAACACAGCAGCGATTTTATTTGCGCCAAACCTTTGTTGGCTCTCATCGAAAGCTGCTTGGATATGCTCTTTCATCTCGGCTCTTCGTTTATCATAGGCTGTTACCTCTTTTCGCCGGAAGATATGGTTGTAGAAGGTACCGCGGGATACACAAAGCGCCTCGCATAAGGCATGGACACTATACTGACCATGCAATTTGGCAAGCTCTTGCAGCTTTTCTTGAAGCGACGCTGAAACCGTGCAGTTGACCTTTTGTAAAATCTCGATCTTCTTCTCCAACTTTTGAAGTTTCTGTTTCATTTTGATAAACGCCTGCTGGCTGACAGCATGACCGGAGTCTGTCATGGTCACAGTGTACGGCTTGATCCATGTGTAGAACGTACTCTTGGGCACGCCGGAGTCGGCGCAGATATCGGAGACGGATTCTCCGGCCTGGTAACGAGCAACCAGGGAGTGCTTTTCTTCTATGCTGATGCGCATGATTTGATTCCTCCTGTAAAATGGTGTAGAATACCATTGTACAGAAACCAGTATTCATTTCCAAAGATGCAATTTTTCCAAAGTAAGATACTGTAAAATGCATTAAGCATCAAGGATTAGTCCATTCCGAAAACCCGATTAGAAAACTTAGTTTATTTAATACTGGTGAGGAGAAAGGCATATGTACATACAGAAGATACACATTGAAAATTTTAGACTATTAAAGAATGTAGATATCGTTTTAGACAAATCTTTAACGCTGATAGTTGGTAAAAATAATACTGGTAAGACATCAGTTGCCCATCTGCTTCAATCAATCATTAACGAAAAGAAGAATTTATCGTTTAACGACTATCCTCTTGAATGTCGGAAACAGCTTTATGAGGCACTTGAAAAATACTGGGCAGGTCAACTTAAAAATACTGAGATAAAAAATCAAATAGAGGAAACGAAGGTATGAGATTCTCGGAACAACGCGTCAGCCAATAGAGACTAAGAGGCAGAAGAAGCAGTGGCGAGAGCTTACAGGTGATTTATGTGTCGCAAGACAAGGAACTATCTATGACATTTTAAGGACAGCTGCTGATAGTAGGTTGATTCCTATTCCTCCAGATATTGAAAATTATATGGAAGAATATAATTCTGGTGATGATTCTGCCTATGAGCAGACGACCCTAAAACAGTTTTATGAAATTAAATATGGTGAAGTCATCAATGCTATTAATTTCTTCAAGCCGGATGCCGTGTACTCCACAGACCATGGAGTAAAAGGTGAGGAGTACGAAAATGTTCTTTTTGTGATGGGCAGAGGATGGAATCTCTGCAAGTTTGAAGATTCATTATATAAAGACGAAAAATCCCTGCAAGGCAAAGAACTTGCAACATACATTAGGAATTGAAACTTGTTTTACGTGTGTTGTTCCAGGCCGAGGAAGAGACTCGCTATTTTAGTTACTGTAGAGATTAACGCACAATTCGAAACGTATTTGCGCAATGTATTTGGTGCTGATAATGTGGTACCATATAGTGAGTTTATAATGTGAAACTCCAATATGCATAGGTGCTTTTATCTTTTTAGTATATTAGTGTAGCCTTTCCTCAAAACAAAAACGTTGCGGCTACTTTCCAACCGCGACCCATTTACACTGGGAGCGCGGTCGGTGTACCACACTATAGGGGCTTTTCCCTGAAACGGGAAAATATCGATTTTAACCGTCCCTTCCAAAAAATAGCCACACCGAAAGGTGTGGCTATTTTTTGGTTACCGGGAAGATTTTACATGCTCGGGCGGAGTGAATCCGCCCTGCGCCAAGGTTTTCGCTTGCGGCGAAAACGCTTGTACGGCGCAAAGGCGCCGCCGGCCAGAAGGCCGGAGCTTCCGGGTTGTAAATATCCAGATTGATCTGGCACTTCATAAGAAACCCTGGAACTTCAATGGTTCCAGGGTTTTTCTTTTTGCCTTAAATTGCAAAATTTTAGTTCATTGCCGTCCCGGCGGCGTCCTAAATTTAATATTTTGCATTTCTGCCAATCATATTTTCGATGCTATAGCATGTCAAAAATTCATACTGGATGTCTGCCACCTGTGCAATAAGGAGCCAGGCATATCAAAAAGGGGGATGTAATTTTACATTCCCCCTTTATTATGTGGAAGAAGTTTCGTGTAAAATATTTTGTGAGAACTGGCAAAACCCTGTGAAACAGCGCATTACACCGCATTTCCTGACAACAAGACACTCAAATTACTACGAATTTACTACTAAGGAATGAACTTTGATGCGACGAAACACAGAGAAATGCGGACATACGGTTTAGCGCCGCTCTTTGAATTGCTCTCTAAATCACATATCTCCCGACTGGATAGGCCGTCTTTTCCGAATGGAGAAGGCGGCTTTTTCATGCACTTACATAGCCGCCTGTTTCGCCGCAGGCGGCTAAATCTATGAAAGGAGGGAACTCCCAAAATGGCGAAACCAAAGGTAATCAGCGTAGCAAACCAAAAGGGCGGCGTCGGCAAAAGCACCACCGTCTACAACCTGGGAGCCGGCCTTGCGCTGGAGGGAAAGAAAGTCCTGCTGCTGGATGTGGACCCCCAGGGCGACCTGACCAAGATGCTGGGCCAGCGCAAGCCCCATGATCTGCCCCTCACCCTTGCCAATGTCCTGAACGATGTAGTATCTGGGACAACGCCCCGCGGCCACCCGGAGATCATGCACCACTATGAAGGCTTTGACTTTGTTCCGGGAAACCGTAGCCTGTCCGCCGTGGAGGTAGGGCTGGTGAATGTGATGAGCCGGGAAACGGTACTTCGGCGGTATGTGGACAGCGTGAAGCGGGAGTACGACTATGTTCTGCTGGACTGCCGGCCCTCGCTGGGTATGCTGGTCATCAACGCCCTGTCCGCATCGGACTATGTGCTTGTCCCCGTCCAGGCGGACTATCTGGCGGCAGAGGGCATGACGGAGCTGGTGGGGACGGTGCGGAGCGTCCAGCGTCAGATCAACCCCAAGCTGAAGATCGGCGGCGTGTTCCTGACCATGGCGAATGAAACCGCGTTCCGCAGGGACATCGTGAACAGCGTGAAGGAGAACTTTGGGCGGCGTCTGCCCGTACTGGACACGGTGATCCCATCCACGGTGCGTCTGGCGGAGGTCAGTACGGCGGATAAGAGCATTTTCCAGCATGAACCCAGGGGTCGGGCGGCGGACGCCTACCGCAGACTGACAAAGGAGGTGTTGGAAATTGGGCAAAAGGAGCGCAGCCGGACTTCTGACCTCGGTAGATAGTATATTCACCACCCAGGAGGAACGGGACAATGCCCAGCGCAGTTATGTAACCGACCTGTCTGCCGCGGAGATCAGCGACTTTCCTAACCACCCGTTCAAGGTGCGGATGGATCAGAGCATGGTGGAGCTGGCAGACAGTGTAAAGCAGTATGGCGTCCTGGTCCCCTCGCTAGTGCGGCCCATGCCGGACGGCAGTTATCAGATGGTGTCCGGCCACCGGCGCAAGCGGGCGGCGGAGCTGGCGGGCCTGCCCACGGTGCCCTGTATCATCCGGGAGCTGACAGACGATGAGGCCATCATCGTCATGGTGGACAGCAACCTTCAGCGGGAACAGATATTGCCATCCGAAAAGGCGTTTGCCTATAAGATGAAGCTGGAAGCCATGAAGCGGCAAGGTATGCGGACGGATTTAACTTTTGGCCCGTTGGGCCAAAAGTCTGCCATCAATACAAGGGATACCTTGGCAACAGAAGTTCCAGATAGTTCAAGGCAAATCCAACGCTATATCCGCCTAACCAACCTTATCCCGGAATTGCTGGACATGGTGGATAATTCTGTGCTGAAAGAAGCCGGCAAGTTGCAAATGGCCCTGCGCCCCGCCGTGGAGCTGTCCTATCTGTCGGAGGCCGAGCAGACCGCCTTGCTGGAGGTCATGGAGGGAGAAATCCGCACCCCATCCCATGCCCAGGCCATCAAAATGCGGAGCTTTTCCGAGCAAGGCAAGTTGAACCCTGATGTGATCCTCTCCATCATGCAGGAGGAAAAGCCCAATCAGGTGGAGCAATTCAAAATTCCCAGGGAACGGATCGACAAGTTTTTCAAGCCGGGGACGCCCGCGCAGAAAATCGAGGACACTATCGTGAAGGCTTTGGAGCTGTACCGCAAGCGGCAGAGGGAGATGGAGCGATGAACCTTACGCCCAGAGGAAAGTCTGCCCTTTTACGGCCCCGGTACGCCTGCCGCTCCCCCCTCTCACACTCTCCCCCGAAACCTGCTGTACCAGCTGAAAAGAAAGGCTTTGTCTATCCTTTTTCAGCCGGTAAAAACCTTTGGAGAACAGCGCGCAAGAAAACCAAACACAGGCATTGTTGGACCTCATGGCGCACCATGAGGATTTTTTTGTACCCAAAATCAAAAACATGGAGGTAGTTTAATTATGAAGCGGAAACCCCTGACCCACGCGGCCCGGCTGCTGTGCGCCCTGGCTCTTTCCATGAGCCTAGCCCCTGCCGCCCTTGCCGCCGACTCGTCTGAACCCACCCAGCCGTCACCCTGCTATCCCACCGCCGTCACCCGGAGCGAGGACGGTACTGAGATCAGGAAAATGTACGACCTGGGGCCGGAGGATGACCCCGGCGGCATCCCCCGGTCCGACTTTGAACAGGACGGCTACCACTACACCCTCACGGACCTGCTGAAACAGGAACTCCCCGCCAACGAGAGCCGCCAGCATACAGAAGCCGTGTCCGTGAACAGCAAGAGCAAGGACATGGGCGCGGTGCTGGCCCTGCTGCCGCAGACAAAGGAGTTTATCACGGAGGATGGCCTGTCCGGGGTGCTGACTCTGAAACTGGATACGGTGAAGGTGGAGGTGGCCGGGTATGGCAGCTCCACCAAAACCGTGACCGCCACCCGCACCTACCCCGGCCTTGCCAACCAGGACACGCAGTATATCCCCAAGACCATCCAGGACGGCGGAAATTCCATGACCCTCCAGACCGTTAACTGGCAGACCGAGGGAGACGGTCACTTTACTGCTATGGCCTCCTACTCCGGCTCCGCCACCAGCTCCTATGTGAAGGGCTATACCGTCACCGCCGACTACGCGGGCACCGTGAGCCGTATCAACCTGAACAAAATCCGCTATGTGGCGATCTTCGAGGGCACAGCATTAGACTCAACCCCTGAAGATATTTCCGACCCCAACACCCCCGCCGACCAGACTGATTCCACCGGGCAGGAGGCCCAGGCCGGAGAGAAGAACAGCGTCCTGCCGGTTGTGGCTGTTGTCGCAGCGGTGCTGCTTGGAGGCGGGGCGTTCTACTTCATCAAGCGACGGAGGTAATACGATATGAAGAAACTGACCATGCTTTTGTCTCTGCTGTGCCTAACTGCGGCCCTGGCTGTTCCCGCCAGCGCGTTAGAGTATGACATCGCCGCCCCCGGCGACCCGGAGTATGGCAAGCCTACTTCGGTGGAGCCTGTTGCCACGGCGGACCGGGGGGAGCGGCCCAATGTGGATGTGAGCAAAAACGCAGCTCTAGTCCCGCCTGCCTTTGGCAGCCCCACCGCCTACACCCTGAATACCGGCACTCCGCTGACCCCCAATTTGGCCCCCGGCTATATGCTGGGCGATGGTGCCGTTATCAATGGCAGCGCCGGCACCACCGTCGCTCCGCCTGATTATTCCGGCTTCCCCAGCGGCGGCACATCCAGCGTCCTCCCCACCATCGGCTTCACGGAGGTCACATCAGACCTCTACTATCAGGGCGGCTACCTCGCCACCTTAAAAATCCCCAGCATTGATGTCAATGTGAAGGTCTATGAGGGGACGGGAAGCGCCGTGCTGAGAAAGGGTGCGGGCCATTTTGAGGACACCAGCGTTTGGGCCGGAAACGTCTGTTTGGCCGCCCATAACAGGGGCGTGAACGACCATTTTGGGGAGATCCATACGCTGGATGTAGGAGATAAGATCACCCTGACCACCAAGCTGGGCAAGCGCACCTACGCCGTGACCAGTGTGAACAAAATCAGCGAACTGGACAACTCCCTGCTGTCTCCCACTGCGGAGAACTGTATCACCCTCTTTACCTGTGTCCGCAACCAGAGCGCCTACCGTTGGGCGGTCCGAGCCGTGGAGGTGTCATAACCACCCGCTGAAAAGAAAATTGCACCTTAGACAGTTTTTGCCCTCTTATGGTACAGTTGGGACAGCGGCATCCCAATCTATCACGAGGAGGTCATTCCATGATGAAAAACAGTCTGAAACGCTTTACCGCAGTCCTTGCCTGCACAGCCCTGACCGCTGCCCTGGCTCTCCCCGCGCGGGCGGCGGAGGATCAGCCCATCCGGGTAGGCAGCTACAAGGGCACCATGCTGGAGGTGGGAGAGCGCAGCGGCTTGGTGATTGGTCCCGGCGGGCCGGCGTACACCGTGACTTCCAGCGACCCGGACACGGTGGAGGTGGAACAGGTGATGAACTTCTGGACAGCCGTTGCCAAAGCGGAGGGGAGCGCGGAGATCACCGTCTCCAACCAGACCGGGGAAACCGCCACCCTGACGCTGACCGTTGGCTCCCATGCTCCGCAGGCTCCCACCGTCGAGAGTAGCCCCGACCAAGGAGAGGCGTCGGATGTGCGGCTGGAGCTGGTACGGCTGGTCAATGAGGTGCGCCGGGAGAACGGTGTGGCGGAACTGCCTGTCAGTGAGGCCCTGATGAGCGCCGCCCAAACCATTTCCGATAAGAAGTACACCTGGCACCACACCAAGGAGGAATGCGAGGTGGCCCTGGCCTGCGGCTATCCCTATGGCTTCGGCGTAAATCTGACTGTGTTTACCGGCGTTTCCACGGAGGACACCGCTCAACACGCCCTGGACAACTGGCTCAACTCCTCCGGCCATTTTGAAACTATGATTAAGCCGGACTGTGACAGCATCGGCGTGGGCGTGACAGAGAGCGGCAGCGTGACCTATTGCTACCTGTTCGTGGGTCGCCCAAACACCCACAATCCCTACGAATAATTGAGAACTGAACACGGACACGGAGAGGTCTTTCAGCCCCAGGCTGGAGGGCCTTTTCTTATGCCCAAAAACGGAAAGGAGTTTTTCACTGATGAAGAAAAACCGTTTTCTCACCCGTATGACGGCCCTGCTGCTCGTGCTGGTGTGTATGCTGGGCCTGCTGCCCACCGCGGCGTTGGCGGCGGACGCCCCCAGCTCTATTAAGCTGGAGGACTGCACCCACAATGGCGTCCACTATGAATCTCCCAGCCTGGGGACCTGCTGGCTCCATCAGATGACCTTCGATTACAACCAGA
>OJSK01002277.1_pt1 | contig 11395 bp, 8 predicted proteins | sample 1599461 | NCBI WGS metagenome assembly OJSK01 (sample SAMN04168658, study PRJEB22393) | human gut metagenome | biome: human gut microbiome; feature: stool | host: Homo sapiens | collected 2014-03-24 | reverse complement strand
ACTGGGAAAACAAGGAAGCTCTCTGGAAACATCGCTGGTATGCAGGAGCAGACGGACACGGATCAAGCAACGGGAATTACAAGTTGAATCGCAACGACGAGTATTTCTTATGTAATATCAATAAATTCGGTGCACGTGAAGACAATCAGGAGACACGGCTTACCTGGGAAGGTTCAATTACCGGTATCTTTATGCCTACGCAGCATTTATTGAGTTTGTATGTGCAGAAAGACGGAACATTAGACCCCAGATTTCACGAATCGTTCACTACAGAGTGGAACGCGAACAAGAATTACACCTGGGACGAAAGTGCCGTGCACATGTATGATAAGGAAGAAGCCGTCATCGGCAAAGCCCTGAATAAAGGTGACTTAGCCATTAAATTCATCATGCCGCAAGACATGGATTACGCTACAGAGAAGCAAAAAGAACATATTTCAGATCATTTGCTGATTGATTATCATCATGTATATAGTGATGACAATCATAATGTGAACATGAATTATGCTTATACAAACGTCACAGGCAATTACAAGAATGACGGCACGAACGAAAATCAGTTCCGCTACTATTATCCGTCACTGAATAAACATAACAGCAGTAATTATTATGTAGCCAATGCTTCCAAACAGAGAAACGGTAATCTGAATGCAACATTTATCATGCGTATGGCAGAAGTTTATTTGATTGCGGCAGAAGCAGATATTTACCTGAATGGCGGTGCGAATGCAGCCGGTTATATCAACAAGGTTCGTGAACGTGCCGGAGCAAATCCACTCACAGGGAGTATTACGATGCGGGATATCTTAGACGAAAGAGGCCGTGAACTTTGCGGAGAATATTGCCGCTTCTATGACTTGAAACGGACAGGAATGTTTAAGAACTCGGAATATCTGGAGAATACTCATCCGGATCTGGTCCGGTTCTTCCATCCGAATTATGCGTTACGTCCCATTTCAACTACTTTTACAGCCACGATCACCAATGGCGGTGAGTACCAGAATCCGGGATATTAAGTAGGAATTTCAATATGTACAGGTGCTATGGAGTCAATCCTGGCACCTGTATATTATCATAAATCCAGATTTTAACCTCACAATTAAGTAATTCAGAGCATAAGAAATGTTTCTTTCTCCACAGTACTTATTTAAGACAGTATCTGTAATCGCAATCTTTTACTTTTATAAATCCATTACTCAATAATGTCCTTATTGATATAATATTTTCTTCATCGGGATCAGCTAGTATCTCTTTCCCTCCTATTTCTGCAATTTTCTCAATCAGTTTTTTTACAATAACTCCACCAAACCCCTTACCCAAATATTCTTCTTCACCTATGAGGTAACCTATTTCAAAGACTGTCTCTTTTTTATCAACAGTTCTTCCATAATGTTCCGGGATATATTCTTTTTCAAAATAGCAATCCAAGTATAAACAGAAACCAATAGCTTTATCATTATAATAGACAATGAAGTGATTCATATAATGATATTGGGTATTTCTATTATTTATTTCATTCAACCAAGCCGCCTTATGCTCTTCTCCATCGGGACAGAACCATTTATTAATATATTCTTTAGCCAGCCATTTGCTGAAAGTGTCTACATCTTCATCACGCAAAGGCTTTATTGTAATCTTATCATTCTCAATATTCATATTTTTATGGTGAGACATTAGCCTCTGCTATAAATTTCATAATTCCAGTTGTTTGAAATACAAAGATATAATTTTCTGTATAATAAAAAACGTCTAACAACAATCCATTAAAATCCCATAGCATCTTTCACTAAACCCATCTCTTCATGAGAGGTTAACTTCTCCAATAACAGCAATGCAACTCCATACGATGTTTGAGGACAATAAGAAGTTATGATATTATCATCTACCACAATGGGAGTATTCACGATGGTTGCTCCAAAACCCTCAAGAATTTTCTGCTTATGTGCACCCCTAAGGTGGTAAGTTGTTGCCCTCCGGCCATTCAAGACCCCGCTTTTCCCAACAGGTAGAGCACCGACACAAACTGTTGCAATCCATTTCTTTTGTGAATCAAACAACCGTATTAACTCCAAAAGTTGCTCATTATATGCTTCCTCATAAAACCCAAATTCCTCAAATCCGCCGGGTATCGCAAGCGCATCATAGTCATCCGCAGATACTTCATCTATGACTTTATCCACCAAAACGGGAACATTGAAAGAACTAATCATTTTTCTATTCAAGCCACAGGTAACAACATCGATTTTACAATCAAAGTCCGTCTTTGCCCATCCCATAACATCAATAAAAGCACTGAACTCAATCGTTTCAAACCCTTTAGCAAGGAATACCAATAATTTCATAATCAATCGGGTTATATATTAAACAATTTATGAATGCTGCAAAGGTAGACATATTCATCATAGCCTGAAATGACATTATTCCGTCAAAAACTGCCATATTTATATTATCTTTGTTCACAGTAAAAATTGAAAAGACCATATATGGAGAAAAGATATAAGCACATCGCATTTCTTGTAATACCCAATGCAACATTGCTCGATATTACAGGTCCCTATGAGGCCTTTTCACTCGCCATACAATGCCTGAAATCTTATCATAAAGACACTACGTATGTGCTGCATACATTATCATTAGATAAAAACAGGATAGTCAAAACATCATCGGGGCTTTGCCTGCAATGCGAAGGTTCTATCAAGTCGTTGAATTACCCCATAGACACGCTGTTCATTCCCGGTATTCCCGAAAGTCTTGAAGACATGGTTGGCCCCAAGACATTATCATGGATAAAGCAACAATCCATGCAAGTACGGAGAATCTGTTCTATCTGCACGGGGGCTTTCATTTTGGCGGAAGCATCCATCCTTGACAACAGAAAAGTCGCTACCCATTGGAAATTATGCCACAAGCTGGCTAATGACTATCCATCTTTAGATGTTGACAGCGAGTCTATCTTTATTAAAGACGGACATGTATACACATCAGCCGGAGTTTCCTCGGGAATAGATTTGGCCTTGGCATTAATAGAAGAAGATTTCGGACGAACTTTGGCTTTAGAAGTAGCCAGAGAACTCGTCGTCTACCTGAAGCGACCGGGTAATCAAGCACAATTTAGCGTTACTCTAAAACATCAGGATAGCGATTACAAGCCTATCCAGAATATTAAAGATTGGCTGTTAGAACATTTAAAAGAAAAAATAACAGTAGAAGATTTGGCCGAACAAGCACTGATGAGTCCAAGAAATTTTGCACGCGTGTTTACCAGAGAAACAGGAATAACACCAGCTAAATATGTCGAGAAACTAAGGCTGGAAGCCGCCTGTCGTTTGCTCACAGAAACTCAACATACCTTAGAAACAATTTCCCTTGAATGTGGTCTGATGAATATAGACAATATGCGCAGATTATTTATAAAACACCTAAAAGTAACACCATCCGATTATAGGAGATAGCCCCCCGATTATCGTCAGGATAATGACCAGTGGATAGCTCTGCAAGATTATCAAAATGCAGATTGGACTAACTGAATCCAGTTGTGGAAGTTTTATAATTTACATATCATTCAAGTTATTCATTCTGTAAATGTACACAAAATTAGATCATTATTGGTGCAATTTCGAAAAGTGCAAGATTTGACATTTTTACAAAATTGCTATGACAAATCAAAGTTTTTCCCTATGTTTGTATTAAGGGGCAACAAGATTTAAAATCTCAGTATTCAATGACAGGACAGAATATAAAAATGCAGTAAATGAGATTCTTATAAGCTCCCGGTTCCATTCCACAATTTGTAGAAATTAGATTAATACATATACTATGAGAAACAAATTTCAGAAATCAAGAAGCATAAGGATATTTATTTCATCCACCTTTCAAGATATGCAGAGCGAAAGAGATATGCTGGTTACCAAAGTTTTTCCAAGACTGCGACAGATTGCCTACGAACGCAATGTCACACTGACTGAAGTCGATCTGCGATGGGGAATCACCGAAGAAGAAGCAAAATCAAGCAAAGTAGTGGAAATATGCTTGGACGAGATACGGAATTCACACCCGTTTTTCATCGGATTATTAGGAGAAAGATACGGTTGGTGTCCATCGAAAGAAACACTCATTGAACACCAGGCCATGCCTGACAGATATGAATGGCTTGCCGCTGACCTCGATCGTGGAATGAGTATTACGGAAATTGAAATTCAATATGGCGTACTCCGGTCGCTCGAACCGGTCTATGCTTCGTTCTATATACGAAAAACGGATGAAAAGACAATAGAGACCGATCCAAGACAGGCGCAGTTAAAAGAAACAGTAAGAAATAACAAAAGATATAACACCTATGATTACTGTTCCCCCGAACAATTGGGTGAACAAGTGGAATCGGAATTCAAAACATTACTCGACCACCTTTTCCCCAAAGATAAAGTCGAGGATCCTGCCGTACACGAAAGACAGAAACTACAAGCCTTTCTGGATGACAAATCGGATAATTATATACCCAATAAAGCTTATATCTCCTATCTGGACAAGTTTCTAAACGATACAACCAACCAGCATCTGGTGATTACCGGAGAAAGCGGTATGGGTAAGAGTGCCCTTTTGGCTTATTGGCTTAAAAATATCATCGAAGATGATCGGTGGAATGTGGTAGCACACTTTAGCGCCAACTCATCGCAGAATTTGGACACGACGGATATTGCGAAGCATATAACCACCCAGATAGACTCTCTATACGGACTTGAGCAGATGGAGGAAAACGACCGACAAATCGAGCACAATGCTACCGATACAGATAATATAGATTACCAGAAACTAGCCTTGAGGGCCCAACTAATTGCCGGACAAAAACCTTTACTAATCGTTTTGGACGGCGCCAATCAACTTTCGGACCGGAATCATAGAACAAAACTATTAAACTGGTTGCCTGACTTCCCGGACAATGTAAAAATAATCTTTTCAACTATCGAGGAAGATAAAACCATGCAGGTATTCAAAAAACGGAAATACCCTGTAATAACAGTCTACCCCTTACTGCTCGACCAACGCAAGGAACTGATTGTAGACTTTTTCGATCGTTATCGCAAGCGGCTGTCCGAACAACAACTGACCATGATACTCAAAGGCAGTGACATAACAGACAACACCATGGTACTGATGTCATTACTTGAGGAAATCAGATGTTTCGGAAATTTCGACAGCCTGACCAGCTTCATCAGCCAAATGACTAACCTGCCAGACATCAACTCGTTTTTTGACAGACTATTACAGCGCAAAGAGCAAATATACAACACACCACTTTACCCCTCGCTAACATCAGACTTGCTGTCACTGATAGCATTATCCAAAGATGGATTATCTGAAACAGAACTGATTGCAATTAGCAACATCCCGTCGCTCTACTGGTCTCAATTCTATTGTGCAAACACGGCTCACCTAATGATTAGGGACGGACGAGTGGTTTTTGCACACGACATGATACGACAGGCCATTGAACAGAAATACCTTAACAGCGAAAGAAAAGTACAATTAAGACAGAACATAATAGACTATTTCAATCGCGAAGAAAACAATAACTTCCGCAAGATGGAGGAACTCCCCTATCAACTTTATCACGCCGAAAAATGGGACGAGCTCCACGAATGTATTTCAACACTCGGTTATATGAGCCGACAGTTTAGCACCAACAACATTCATGAATTCATACTTTATTGGCGTACACTAAAACAAGCCGATGCTTCAAAATATAAAATTTCACAAGCCTATATTGAACAGATTATGGGAAGTATGGCTGAAATGGCTGAAATGGCAGTTATGCTACAATGGGCTTATTGGCAGATGTTCCGCAATGACGTTATCCGGCTGACCAACATCTGTATTTCTTATCTGAATGATTTGGATGCAGCCTACGAACTGGTAGAATTCCTAATCCGTATGTGCGACCAGATGGCCGACGGCGATACCAGTGAAGAACGCTGCTCGTTCCACAATCTGGCTGGTATGATCTGTATTCGCAAAAAAGAATACATCCAGGCGTTAAAGGAATATAGGGAAGGATTATCACTTGCAGTCCATGCTTACGGAGAAGATGACCTGAAAATAACATCTTACCTGTGTAACATCGCTGATGTATACCACAGTATCGGCGAATCACAATATCCGGTTGATAAGAACGCATTGGAAAAAGCGAAGCTGATCCTCGAAAAAGTCCTTAAGATGCGCAAATCCATCCTGCCGGACATGCATGATGATATTGCCGTAGCATACGATAATCTCGCCGGTATATACAGGTTGCTTGGTGAAGAAGAACTTGCTAAGGAATATCGTCTGAAAAGTCAGGACATATATGTCAGTCTCAAAGGTGAGAATGATATTGATGTAGCCATCGCCTATCATAATTATGCACTCGAATGCCGCATGGAACAAGATTTTGACCAAGCCAGAGAGTATGCCGAAAAAGCCCTTACGATATATCAGCACATATTAGGAGATGAAAATACGCATACCCAAGAAGAATATCACTCGCTTGCAGAAATTGAGATGTATAGTGGAAACTATCCCAAAGCGACCGAATATATGAGACATGCGATAGATATTTACCAAAAGATTGGAGACCGTGACATGACGCTGGTCGAGCTACTGAACAGCCAGGCCTCCATATATCTTCGGGCCAACCAACCTGATCTGTCTCTCAACACAGCATTGGAGTGCATCAGTCTACTCGAAACATTAAAACAAACAGACTCAAAACTGGCTGCTACCATGTATGACAATCTGGGTAAAGTCTATCTCGTCCTAAATGATGAAAAGCTTTCGGAACATTATTATCTGAAAGGAGCCGAAACCTGGCATAATATGGATAACCTGGAAAAAGAGGCTGCCTCATACTCCTATCTGGCCGCAGCATACAACACTTTCAATCGTTTCGAAGACGCCGCAGTTGCACTCGAAAAATCACTTGCTTTGCTGGAAGAATGCGATAAAAGTCAGGATGAAGCAGCTGCCTATGCGAACAATAATTACGGTGCAATATGTTTCAGACTAGGACACATAGACAAGGCAATCGAACACATTGAAAAAGCCTGGGAGATACGCTCCGCCCTGTTCGGTCCCGACGATCAGATGGCCAGGCAGTACAAGGACACAGTTGACCAACTGAAACAGGCAAATGAAAATACAGAAGATTCGGCCAATGACCAACCCAATGAAAAGCAAATAGCCAATGCAAATGCCGAAATCGAAGAATTTGCAACCTACATCGGTATAGATGATCCGGCATTGACCGACACCTTCCGACAAGGGAGAGACGCCTTTCAGACGGGTTATTTTGAAAGAGCTGTCGACATGTTCAATCGTGCCCTTCATCATTGCAACCAAAAGGGGGTTGAAAAAATGTCAGTAGCCCGAAGCCTGATTTATCGCTATCTGGCTTATTCAATGGAAATGAAAAAGGAAGAAGACCAAGCAGAAGAATACTATCGTATGGCAGCCGACATCGCTATCCAAAATGATAATGATGCTGTGGCCGAACGGGTATTCAAAGACATGGCCGAATTCAATTGGAATCGAGGTAATTTCGAGCAGGCAGAAATGAGCTACTGGCATGAAATACGATGCTTGCTAAGTTTATATGGCTTCTACAACAAGAAAACGATAGCATGTCTGAACAACATAGCGCAGGCCATAACCAAACAAGATACTGTATACTGGCAAGTCATCCTCCGATGCTTCGAATTTGTTTATGTCCTCTCCAGCAATAACGAAGAATACAAGCAGTCACACCAAAGTGCAAGCAATGGAATCGGTACGTCGATTGAACATCTAAAACAAGAAGACGAATCGTTTGATGACCAAAACTACCGAATCGATCTCGAAAGTGCAGTAATTGTTCTGATGGATTATACAATCAGCTTAGGCATGTATAATACAACACATCAACTGTACATCTCTTTTCTTGAAGAAATAGCCGCAAACAGTGGAATAACCGTAGACGGATATTATCAGATTAGTTTACGAAGAATAACAATGGACGCCGTTTTGGATAATCCGCACAGGGTAATCACAGCAGGGCTCAACTTGTTACAGAAGGCTGAATCACAACCTCCTTCCGACGAAATAAAGAGCCAAATAGAGATAACGATAGCAAATGCCTACTGCGACACCACGCAATATCATAAAGCCCTACCGCTCTATGAAACTAACCTGACTTACGAACCCAATCTCATCGTACCACTGGCCAAGTGTTACAATGCATTAAGCCACCCGCAAGAGGCTCTTCAGATGCTGGAAAATGCCATAGAGCAAGATCCGTCAATTTCCACATTGCCCGAAATTGACAAAGTTCTCGGTAAGATACTTCTTGACACAGGGCATATCAAGGAAGCTCTGGACGCCTTCAATCGTTACGAAGCTGACAAAACCGATACAGGAATCTCCCCTATGACTATCCACAAAGCTCTCGCACTCTATTTGTCCGGTAGCGAAATGGATGCCACACAGTTGGTACATTCTGCTATGAAACTACTGAAAGATGAGAGCAACGACCTTTTGTACAGGATATCCATCGGCATTGAATTGATTGATTATATGTTTCAAACAGGCAACATCGAACAGGCAGAAAAATTGATCGACCAACTTCACGGATTGTTGGAGGAATTGCCCGATAGTATGCAAGAGCCCTATAATGCCCGCATTGTCGCAATAAGACAAGCCCAAAACTAAGAAAGAATAATAAACAGGTATAAAAATAATAATGTAATATGAATATTCAGGAAATTTTAAATATGCTTGACGAAGACATAGCACGTGCCGAAGAGCAACAACCAGATAACAAGGAGGAGAATATCGATTTTCTGTTGTCCGAATTGGAAGCATCTCGTGAATTGGACGAGGACCGGCTTGCGGAAAAATACCTGGCCATGCACACTATGTATCAATTCCTTACCCAACCGGGTAATCTTATCAAAATACTTGACTGTAAAGATCAGCTTACGCTAGGTGAATGCCTGCCTATGCTCACTTATCTTCCGTGGGTAAAAGACACCGAATTTGAACGGCTCTGTCTGGAAGCATCATTTTGCTCCCTGTATAACCATTTTCAATATGGAAATGAACTGGAAAAAGGTTTTGCAGCCATTGCAACCATAAAATTACTGCTTCATCACTCAGAGCAGCTTTTACCTTGTTTCGAAGAGTTTCAACAAATAGCCTACGAAAACGAGCACTTGCATAAACAGATGGACGAAGTGGATTTCCAATATGAACCCCAAATACTACTTTATCAGGTGCAGGCTTCGATGGTACCTTTCGTCCGGCGAGTTTACGAAATGTATCCGATGCTAGAAGAAGAAAGAATTAATGAATTCTGCAATAGAATCGAAGCAACACTTGCTGATTTAGAATTGTCGCAGGAGAGAATGATGTTTAAAACCCGACTGATTTATAATTTCATGATTGAAGCGGATATCAGGTGCTATGAAGGAATAAATGAAGAAGAGGAATGATAGTCATTCGACTACAAATAAATCCCGGCTTTGCGGTTTCATCCTTGAGCCGGGATTTATAAATGAAAGAAGAACCCGATATCCCGTTTCTGACTTTTCTTACCGCCAGTACTTACTATTTATTCAAATATCCATTTTTCGCAGCCTCCCAACCAATAATTGCAGTCTTTCGAATCTCTCCCCAGTGGTAATTACCCAACTCACCGGAAGAACGAATGACACGATGACATGGAATAAGAAAAGCTACGGGATTCTCACCGACAGCCGTTCCTACAGCCCGGCAAGCCTTCGGGTTATTAATACCTGCGGCTATATCTCCATAAGTAGTCAATCCGGCGACAGGGATTTTCAGTAAAGTTTCCCAGACCTTTAGTTGAAAGTCAGTACCTTTCAAATGCAGCTTTATATCTTTGAGCTTCCTCCAATCCTGCGTGAAGATGGATAAAGCATTTTGCTGCATCTCATCCACAGCCGGAGTAAACGTTGCATTAGGAAACTTCTTCAACAAGGAATGAAATGCCGCATCGTGATCGTCTGCAAACTCCAGACAACAAATACCTTTATTGGTAGATGCAATAAATAGTTCACCAAAAGGACTTTTGGCAAAGCTGTAATTGATAGAAAGATTTTCACCACCGTTTTTATACTCGCCCGGTGTCATACCTTCTATATTTACAAACAAATCATACAATCTGCCCGTACCGGAAAGTCCCGTTTCCTGTGCCGTATCAAACAAAGACGCATGAGTCTCATCCAAGATTTTCTTGGCATATTCAATACTGATATATTGCAAGAACTTCTTAGGACTAACCCCTGCCCACTCCGTAAACATACGTTGGAAATGTGCCGTACTCAACGCCACTTCCCGGGCAATCTCATCCAGTCCCGGTTGCCTTTTGAAATTCTCCCTTATATACCCGATTGCCTGTGCAATACGTGCATAATCAAGCGTTTCTTGCTCATTCATAACAGAGGTTTGCCGTTTATTTCCAAATCCAGTAACCGTTTTTTAGCAGGAAGACCACCGCCATACCCCACAAGCGTGTGGTTACTGCCGATAACACGATGACACGGAGCAAAAATAGAAATAGCGTTCGCACCGTTAGCAGCGGCAACCGCACGGACAGCCTTCGGCATATCCAGCTGTTTTGCCAATTCTCCATACGATACAGTCGAACCGTATGGAATATCCAGCAACTTATACCATACACTTTTCTGAAAATCCGTACCTACAAAAAGCAAAGGCACTTCAAACACAGTCCGTTCACCATTGAAATATTCGTCCAACTGCTTAATCGCTTCCTGTATAACCTCGGATGTACTTTCTTCATAACAGGCTTTCAGCACTTTCCGTAACCTCCTGTCTACAATATCCCTATGACTTTCAACCGCCCAGTCACAAAGACAAAGCCGATCCTCAAACGAGCCAAGCATCAAATCGCCACAAGGAGAATGATAACACTGTATCCGAATGACATTGCCAACTATTTCTTTCCTTTTATCTTCCATCTTAACTTATTTTCGGGGATTGATAGCACTGCTTTTGTTTTCCACACCTGCAAAAATACATTTATTGTACTTACAACTGAAAAAGCAATCCATCATATTTTGACTTTCAAATCCATTTTAGTTTCCAATGCCACAAAATTACCACACATATATCTGATAAACAACCCGAAAATTGCGATTCTTATAAAATCCTTTATTCATCGGAGTTACAAGTGTGAGGGTAAACTACTCCACCTTTACCAAATGATAAAGCGTCCCCTTACGAGATTTACGACAAGGAATATTCAGTTTCTGAAGTGCGCGTCCAAACTGTCCCACCTTACTAATAGCCAACTTATCCCGTGTTTTCGTCTGTAAATAATTCAAAATCTGCATGGCAGTCAGCCATT
>OJSK01002267.1_pt1 | contig 11457 bp, 8 predicted proteins | sample 1599461 | NCBI WGS metagenome assembly OJSK01 (sample SAMN04168658, study PRJEB22393) | human gut metagenome | biome: human gut microbiome; feature: stool | host: Homo sapiens | collected 2014-03-24 | reverse complement strand
TAAACCCATTTTCCCACCCATTAGGCTCAAAAATAGGCCGTAAACCCATGGTAAACCCATCAAAATGGGTTAATTTGAAGTCAAATTTCCTCAAATTTCACCATCGGAATCAGGCGATTTCAGGCATAGAAAAAGCCCGGAAAATGGCGTATTTCCGGGCTTTTTTAGCATTATTAAGCTGTAGATTATCGCTTGCTGAACTGCGGAGCGCGACGAGCGGCTTTGAGGCCGTACTTCTTACGTTCCTTCATACGAGGATCGCGGGTCAGGAAGCCGGCCTTCTTCAGGGTGGAGCGCAGCTCGGGGTTGAACTGCAGCAGGGCGCGGGACAGGCCGTGGCGGATAGCGCCAGCCTGGCCGGCACAGCCACCGCCGACGACGTTGACGACAACGTCGAACTTGCCCTCGTTCTCAGTCAGAACGAGCGGGCTGTTGGCGAGCAGCTTCAGGGTCTCCAGACCAAAGTAGTCGTTGATGTCGCGGCCATTGATGGTCATTTTGCCGGTGCCGTTGTAAACGCGAACGCGGGCAACGGAATGCTTACGACGGCCAGTGCCGTAGAAATAAGGTTTGGTTTCGTACATCTTCTATTGCCTCCTCACTCAAATCTCAACAGCTTCGGGCTTCTGAGCAGCATGAGCATGGTCAGCAGCCTTGTAGCAGTGCAGGCGGGTCATAGCCTTGGTGCCGATGGTGTTAGAGGGGATCATGCCCTTGACAGCGTAGGTCATGGCCTTGTCGCTGTTCTCAGCCATCAGGGTCTTGTACTGGGTCTCCTTCAGGCCGCCGATCCAGCCGGAATGAGTGCGATGGAACTTCTTCTCCAGCTTCTTGCCGGTCAGGACAGCCTCATCGCAGTTGATGATGATGACGTGGTCACCGCAGTCAACGTTGGGGGTGAAAGTGGTCTTGTTCTTGCCGCGCAGGATGACAGCAGCCTTGGCAGCAACGCGGCCGAGGGGCTTGCCGGCGGCGTCGATCACATACCACTTGCGGTCAGCCATTTCAGCGGGCTTAGCGAGAGTCGTGCTCATAGTAGGAACCTCCATTGAGAAATTAACACGTCCGTCTAATAACGGTATTTAACAGCGCCCCGCAGGACGCTTTTTCGCGCAAGTGTGATTATAGCAGAAAAGGGCAGCAGAGTCAACGGGTTTTGGCAAGAATTTTAATTTATACTGCGCTTGCTCACGAATTCTCTCAAATGCTCTTTTTTTCTCGTGTTTTCAAACTTTCTATTTTCAGAAAATTTTACGCAGCGGCGTGATGCACTCCTTGCCTTCCCCCGCGGGGGAAGGTGGCCCCGCAGGGCCGGATGAGGGGTGGGCTTATGGATACAGCCCATTTACGGGCTATAACAATAGGCTCCGCCCTCATCAGTCCGCTTCGCGGACAGTTTCAGTCTCCGTGCCAAGTGCCGCCTACGGCGGTTGCACTCCGACACGCGCCTGCGGGCGCAGCCCCGCGGGGGAAGCCTTTCACACAAAAACCGCCCCGCGGCTTTTACACCGTGGGGCGGTCCTTCCTATTTTACTGCTTGATCGCGTTGACAACGCTGTTCAGGTCGCGCTCATCCTCACAGACGATCTTGACGGGATGGCTGTAATCCAGGCTCATCATGCCCAGGATGCTCTTGGCATCGGCAATGCTGCCCTTCATGTCATGCACGCCGACATCGTTATAACACTTGGCGGCAGCAGACACGATTCCCTTGACCTCGGTAAAATTGGAAACCTTGACTTGTTTCACCATAATAAATGACCTCCGAAATAATCCCACGCAATCTGCCGTATCTTCAGCACCGGTGTCCAGGGCGGAACCGGGCGCACGGCTTGCGGTAAGGAGGTGATCCACCATGCTCTATCTGCTCCTTACATTGGGCATTATAGCATAATTATGTGCCGTTTCTTTGTTCACAATGCACAAATCCGATTTTTTCCATTTCCTGCACAAAAGAGAAAATCCTTCATTTTAGGCTTTTGGTCAGAATGCCCGAGTTTCGCCCGCCGCGGCTTTTCGCTTTCACATATATTATGTATTTGCCAACAAGTATTTTCGTTTTCTGAATGTTTTTTGTCGCTTTTTGGTGTAAATGTACGACTTATCTTGTTAAAGTCTTAACACCATCTTTTTTATATGCAACATTTATATATGTTTGTGCCGGTTTTGTATTAGTTTTGCTGGGGCACGCCCTTCATCGTCAGGGCGATGCGCTTCTTGGCGGTGTCCACATTCAGCACCTTGACCCGCACAATGTCGCCGACCTTGAGCACCTCGCGCGGGTGCTTGATAAATTTATCGCTGATCTGTGAAACGTGGACCAGGCCGTCCTGATGCACACCCAGATCGACGAACGCGCCGAAGTCTATGACGTTGCGCACGGTGCCGGTCAGCTCCATGCCGGGCTTCAGATCGTCCAGACCCATGACGTCACTGCGCAGCAGCGGCTTGGGCAGGCTGTCGCGGACGTCGCGTCCCGGCTTGCACAGCTCGGCCACAATGTCGTTCAGCGTCGGCTCGCCCACGCTCAGCGCCTCACAGAGGGTACCGGCCCCCTTGGCCCTGACGACAGCGGGCAGATCCGCCAGCTTGTCTGTGCCGATCTCGGCAGCCGTGTAGCCGCAGGCGTCCAGCAGGGCCTTGGCGGCGGCGTAGCTTTCGGGATGGACGGCGGTGGCGTCTAGGCGGTTCTTCGCCTCGGGCAGCCGCAGGAAGCCCGCGCACTGCTCATACGCCTTGGGGCCGAGGCCCTTGACCTTTTTCAGTTGCGCACGGGAGGTGAACGCGCCCTCCTCCTCGCGCCAGGCGACGATATTTTTGGCGGTGGCTGCGCTGACGCCCGCCACACGGCGCAGCAGCGGCGCGGAGGCAGTGTTCAGATCGACGCCGACGCTGTTCACGCAGTCCTCGACCACGCCGTCCAGCGTCTCATTCAGGCGCTTCTGGGGCATGTCGTGCTGGTACTGGCCGACGCCGACGGCCTTGGGGTCGATCTTGACCAGCTCGGCCAGCGGGTCCTGCAAGCGGCGTGCGATGGACACGGCGCTGCGCAGGTTGACGTCAAACTGGGGGAACTCCTCGGCGGCCAGCTTGCTGGCGGAGTAGACCGACGCGCCGGCCTCGCTGACGACCATATACTGCAAATGCAGGTTCTTTTCGTCGGCCAGCTCGCGGATGACCTCGGCGGCAAATTCCTCCGTCTCGTGGCCCGCCGTGCCGTTGCTGATGGCCATGACCTCGACGCCGTTCTTCAAAACCATCGCCTTGATGGTCTTTTTTGCCTGGTCCACGCGCTTGAACTCCGGCACGGGATAGACGACGTTCGTGTCCAGCACCTTGCCGGTGGGGTCAACGACAGCGACCTTGCAGCCCATGCGGTAGCCGGGGTCCAGACCCATGACCGTTTTGCCGCGGATGGGCGGCTGCAAAAGCAGCTGGCGCAGATTATCGCCAAAGACCTTAATTGCGCCCTCGGCGGCGGCATCGGACAGCTCGCCGCGCAGCTCGTTTTCAAGACTGGGATGAATGAGGCGGCTGTAGGCGTCGCGGGCGGCGGCATCCACAAGCTCGGCGCTTTTGCCGCCGGTCTTTTTGCGGGCGAACATCCAGCTGACGATGCCCGCGGCACGCTCGGCGTCGACCTGAATCGTGACCTTCAAAAAGCCCTCGCGCTCGCCGCGGTCCAGTGCCAGCACGCGGTGGCCGGGGATCTTGTTCAGCGGCTCGGCGTAGTCGTAGTACTGGGCGTAGACGCTGTCCTCGTCCTTGGCCTTGGCGCTGGCGACACGGCCAAACGCGCGGTAGTAGCGGCGCAGCTCGGCGCGGCAGGCGGCATCATCGGAGACCGCCTCGGCAATAATATCCTGTGCCCCGGCCAGCGCCGCGGCAGCATCTGGGACCTCGTCGTTGAGGTAGTCCGCGGCGGCCTTCTCGGGGTCAAATGCGGCGTCCTGGCGGAAGATGGCCGTGGCCAGCGGCTGCAAACCGCGCGCCTTGGCGATGCTGGCGCGGGTCTTGCGCTTGGGCTTATACGGGCGGTAGATGTCCTCGACCTCGGCGAGGGTTTTCGCCTTGGACAGTGCGGCGGTCAGCTCGGGCGTCATCGCGCCCTGCTCGGTGATGGAGGACGTGACCTCATCCTTGCGCTTATCGAGGCCGCGGAGATATTCCAGACGATCCCCGAGGTCACGCAGGACCTGGTCATCCATCGAGCCCGTGGCTTCCTTACGGTAGCGGGCGATAAACGGGATCGTATTGCCCTGGTCGATCAGTTCAATCGCGCCCTGCACATTTTTGACGTTTAAGTTCAGCTCCTGTGCGAGCTGTTCAGCATGGTTTGGCATGGTTTTTCCTTTCTCGGCTAAAGTTTTAACGGCAGTCTCCCGGGAACTCCTACTTTCTTTTGTGACCAAAAGAAAGTAGCAAAGAAAAGTCCCGCTGTTGCGGATGCAGCGGACCCCGCCTTAGGGGCTGCACGCCCCTAAGAACCCCAAAGCGGAGGTCGGAAGGGGCGGGGGCTAAACGAAAGCAGCATTACTTTTCGTTCTTAACGCCCCCGCCCCTTCCTCCACCTTAAATTCGGGTGTTCCCCCGAACCCCCGCAAGGGGAAAAAGGCTCCCCATCAGGGGAGCTGGCCGAGCTTGCGAGGCCTGAGGGGTTCCGACGGGCTGTGTGTTGCCACCCGTTTTCGGGCAACCACTCGCCAACTGCAAAGGGGGCGGGCTGCCGCCCTCCCTCGCCCCTCTCGTTCGCAACCAATTCACAGCAGTCCGTAGGGGCCGGGCATGCCCGGCCCGCAGCCTTGTTATGCTGCCCGTCAACGGGCTGAACCCTTCCGGCCTGCTTCGCGGCCACCTCCCCTGATGGGGAGGCTTTCCCGCGGGCTTCGCCCGCGCAAATGGCGTCCTTTTCCAACAGGTTCGTAGGGAGGGGTCTTGACCCCTCCGCGGGGCGTCGGGGACGCCGCCCCCTACAAATGTTACCGCTTACTTCCCAGCTGGCTTTTTCGTTTCCTCATAATTCCCAGCAAATACACCCCATACACCGCAATCGCCGCTGCGCTCACGCAGGCGGACACCTTCAACCCGGGCGTATGGTAGGTAAACTCTATCTCGTTCTCCCCCGCGGGCACGTACACGGCCATCAGGCCGTCGTCCACCTTCTCAATCGCGGCGGGCTCACCGTTGACCGTGGCACTGAACCCGTCGTCATAGGGCACGCTGAAAAACACCAGCTCGTCCGCGTCATAGGCGGTCTTTGCGGTAAAGCCGGTGTCCGTCGCAGTAAACGCTGCCACACCGGCGGCACGGCGGGCGGCACAGTCGGCAGCGTAGGCGTCCTCGCCGCGTTCGGTCAGCTCCTCGTCGGGCAAGGGTTCCAGCAGACTGCCAAAGGCGGAGATCTGGTCGTCGTCCAGCAAAATCGCGCGGCACAAAATCTGGGCGCGTTCTTCCTCGCTTACCCGCTCCAGCTGGTCCGCTGTCACGTAGCAGTCGTAGGTAAAGCCCATCGGCACCCAGTTTTCGTTCTCGTAGAGGGCGTAGGCGTCGGTCTCGCCGGTGCGCTGCCAGCCGGGCAGATCCTTGTCGGTCCACTCGGTCTCCTTGTCCTTGGCGACCAGCGTGTACCGCACGCTCAACAGGCCGCGCAGGGCGTAGTTCTCGGCGTCGGGCTTGGAGTTCACATCCCGCTTGACGCCGACCTCGGGGTAAAACGCCATGATGCTCGGCGCAACCGTCGAGTTGAAGAATTGCAGGCAGCTCCTGTTGAACCACAGCCCCAGATTGTTGTGCGCACCGTAGGCGTCAATGCGGTAAAACGCATCGTCCGGCAGCGCGGCGGCGACGTCCTCGACAGAATCATAGGTTTCGGCAATCAGATTGCTGTCCACGTCCCACTGGGCGTACTTCGTCAGAGACAGATGCAAACTGCCGTACAGCAGGCTGAATCCCAGCACGGCGGCGGTCAGAATCGCGCCCCACCGCCGCTTATTGCGGCAAAAATGCCACAGCAGCGCAAAAATCACGATACCCAGCATCGTCATGCCGAAGATAGCCCAGAACCGCGCGGGCTCGTCCAGCACGCCATAGACCGTGTTGCCGTCGTCGTCCTTGCCCGGCACAACGGCGAACACCACCGCCGTCAGCGTCAGGAAGGTCGTCAGCCGCAGCGCCCGCGGCAGACGCTGCTCGGCCAGCGCCGGGCGGGAGAGCAGATAGCACGTTGCACCGCACAAAACCAGAATCGGCATATAGTACCACCGCGCGTAGTAGCTCGAGTTGAGCGCATAGAACGCGCTGTTCAGCACCGGCACAAACGCACAGGCGACGCAGACCTTTAAAACGTAGGTGAACGGGTGGCGCTCCCTTGCGCGGCAGAACGCCAGCCCGCCCGCAACGCCGACCAACGGCAGATAGGCCGTCAGGCTCGTGTGCTTGAGGATGCCCTCCTGAAACAGGTCCTTGAAATAGGGCGCGTCGGGCATGAGCAGGGTGCTGTAAAAAATTGCGCCGTACTGCTGGGATTTGCCGTAGAACAGATACCCGTACCCGCTGAACGGGTCGATGGTACGCGGATTTTGCAGCAGCGACAGCCCCGCCGGGAGCAGCAGCACGCACCCGCAGGCACAGCCCAGAGCTGTCTCCCACGCCAGGCGCACGAACTTGCGCAGGCCCAGCTCATACCGCCGCCCGGCGGCCATGCAGAAGAAATAGATGATGAGAAAGACCGCCTGCCCGGCGAAGAAGAAGTAGTTATCGACAAGGTTCAGCGCGACCCAGAACGGGAATGCACCCTTTTTATCGTCGATGACCGCGTCGTCCAGCGCGGCCAGCATGTACGGAAACAGCGCCACAACGTCCAGAAAGTGGTTGAAAAAGATGTTGTAGATGCTGAACCCGGAAAACGCATACAGGCAGCCCGCCAGCATGCTCCAGGTCTCGTCCCGCACCCAGCGGCGCGCCCAGAGATACCCGCCGCCGCCCGCAACGGCCATTTTCAGGCAGAGCAGCGGCACCATGGCCCACGGCATGAGCCGCGCGGGCACGACCATGGACAGCCAGAAGAACGGACTGCCCAGCAGGTAGAATGAGTAGGAATTGACAAACCCGCTGCCCAGGTCGGTGGCCCAGCTGAACGACCCGCCGTTTTTGACAAAGGCGTTGGCGTACTGGTAAAAGTTGATCTGCTGGTCGTTGAAGTCCCCCGCGTAGTGGAAGTACCCGCCGCCCGCGACGGCATCCACGATGCAGTGGGGCGCAAACAGCAGCACCGCCGTGAAAAAGCAGAGTGCAAAGACGCGCCAATAGTTCAATTTTTGTTTAAAAATTGTGGTTTGCATATTGATAGTCCCCTTTATGGGGCCTCACTTTGAGGAAAGTTGTGGTATACTTACCGTAGAGCTGTAGGGGGCGGCGTCACCGACGCCCCCCGGGCCGATGGCGGGCATCGGCCCCTGCATACGCCCCATTATACCATAAACCGGAGGTCGCGTGAAGATGAAAACCTATCCGTTCAGCGCGCTGTTCAGCCGCATGAAGTACATCACCCGCTGGTGCCTGATGCGCAGCACCCGCCCCGAGTCCCTGAGCGAGCACACCGCCGACACGGCCATGCTGGCGCACACGCTCTGCCTGATCGGCAGGCACTGCACGGGCACCGGCGCGGCCCTGCGGCCCGAGGTCGTAGCCACAGCAGCTATTTACCACGATGCACCGGAGATTCTGACCGGTGATATGCCGACGCCCGTCAAGTACAAGAACGACGCCCTGCGCACAGCGTACAAGGCCGTGGAGCACGAGAGCGCCCGCGTGATGGCGAGCCTGCAGCCCGAAGAATTACAGGCCGAGACCCAGGTCTGGCTGACCGGCAGCGTGCTGAACGACGCCGAGCGCAAAATTTTAAAGGCCGCGGACCGGCTTTCCGCCGTCATCAAGTGCATCGAGGAGGACCGCGGCGGCAACCGCGAGTTTGAGGCCGCCTACGCCCAGCAGATGGCCGCCCTGCACGCCATGCACAGCCCCGAGGCGGAGTATTTCATCGAGCACATGCTGCCCTGCTACGAGCAGAATCTGGACGAATTGACGCGCGGTAGATTTTAATACGGTTGTAGGGGCCGGACATGTCCGGCCCGCGGCATACCGGTTATTGCGCTTTTACGGGAAAGTTGCGGGCCGGGCATACCCTGCCCCTACGTTACTGCAATCTGTACACCGCCTCGATCAGCGTATCCACATCGCTGAAGTGCTCGAGCATCGAGCAGTAGCGGCGCAGGGCGGCAGCGCCGTGCAGGCCCTTCATATAGTGCATGGCCTGGCTGCGTGCCTGGGGCATGGCGGCCCACTCGCCCTTTTCCTCGCACATTTCGTAGATTTGGTCGCGCAAAGCGGTCATCCGCTGGTTCAGCGTCGGCTCGGGCGGGCGTTCCTCGCCCAACAGCGCCGCGCGCACCTGCGCAAACAGCCACGGGTCGCCCAGTGCGCCGCGCCCGATCATAACGCCGTCGCAGCCGGTTGCTTCTAATAAGGTAAGGGCTTCGTCGGCGGTGGTCACGTCGCCGTTGGCCAGCACCGGGACGGACACGGCCTGCTTGATGGCCGCGATGGCCGCCGTGTCGATGGGCGGGATGTACATCTGCTCCCGCGTGCGGCCATGGACGGCGATCAAGTCCGCGCCGTTGGCCTCAAGCTGTTTGGCGACCTCGACGCCGGTCAGGTGGTCGGCGTCCCAGCCGATGCGCATCTTGACGGTCAGCGGCGTATCATCGCCCAGCGCTTTGCGCGCGGCGGCGACCATCTGCCCGCAGAGCGGCGGGTCCAGCAGCAGCCTGCTGCCCGCGCCGCTGCCGGTGATCTTGGGCGCGGGGCAGCCCATGTTGATGTCGAGAATGTCAAACCGGATGCCCTGCTCCCTTACAAACAGAATTGCCTTGGCCATCGACTCCGGCTCCGCGCCGAACAGCTGGATGGCGTACAGGCCGTGGGGGTGCTTGTCCCGCAGCAGAGCCAGGGATTTTTCATCGTGGAAGTTCAGCGCCTTGGCGCTGGCCATCTCGCTGACGGTCCAGGCCGCGCCGTGGTCGGCCATCAGATGGCGGCACGCCGCGTCGGTCAGGCCGGCCATCGGCGCAAACACCGCGCCTGTGGGGATGGATAGGTTGCGTAGCTGCATAAGTTTCCTTTCCAAAAGGCTTCCCCCTCGGGGGAAGCTGCCGCCCGCAGGCGGCTGATGAGGGCAAAGTCCGCGCAGCCGCCCGTGACCGGGTCCCGGCCGTAAGCCCGCCCCCTCATCCGGCGCCGCGCGCTACCTTCCCCCGCCCGCGGGGGAAGGCTTTAGACTTTTCGATTTTTACATTCTATTCTACCATATTTTCCGCAAATGTGGTATACTGAAATGTAGATTGTTTATAAGGAGTATTGCGCATGAAACTCATGGTCCTGGACGGCAACAGCCTGGTCAACCGCGCGTTTTTCGGCATCAAGCTGCTGACGACGAAGGATGGCCGCTACACCAACGCCATCTACGGCTTCCAAAATATACTGCTCAACCTGCTGGCGGCGCACAAGCCCGACGCCGTCGCCATCGCGTGGGATGAGCGCGCGCCGACGTTCCGCCACACCGCCTACGACGGCTACAAGGCCACCCGCCACGGCATGCCCGAGGAGCTGGCCCAGCAGATGCCGGTTTTGAAGGAGCTGCTGACCGACCTTGGCTTTGTGCAGGTCAGCAAGGCGGGCTGGGAAGCCGACGATATTCTCGGCACGCTGGCCGCAGCGTGCGAGGCCGCGGGCGGCACGACGCTGCTGGCTACCGGTGACCGCGACAGCTTGCAGCTTGTGGACGATGCAACGACGGTTTTGCTGGCAACCAACAAAGAGACCATCCCCATGGACCCTGCCGCCATCCGCGAGAAGTACGGCATCGAACGGGTCATCAAGCTCGCCAGCAATGAAAACCCTCTCGGAACCTCTCCGCTGGTCCAGCATACGCTGGAAACGCATGTCGGACTGGCATTCCGCTATCCGCAGGCCGGAAACCCCCGCCTTGTGAAGGCCATCGCCGCCCATCACGGTGTGTCGCCCTCCCGCATCATCGTGGGCGACGGCTCCGATGAAGTCATCGACCTGCTGTTCCGCATTTGCGTCGAGCCGGGCGTGAACAATGCGGTCGCCTTCATGCCCTGCTTCGGCATCTATACGACGCAGGCCGCCCTGTGCGGCGTGGAGCTGCGCCAGACCCCGGTGAACGCCGACTTCTCGTTCCCGTGGGACAACCTGCTCAAGCTGGTGGACGACAAGACGTCGCTCGTGTTCGTCACCACGCCCGACAACCCGTCCGGGTACACGCCTCCGGTGGCGGAACTCGAAACGCTGGCGAAGGCGCTGCCCGACACCTGCCTGCTCGTGCTGGACGAAGCCTACATGGACTTCACCGACGACGAGGCGGATTACTCGCTGGCGAAGCGGCTGGACGAATTCCCCAATGTGATCATTTCGCGCACGTTCTCCAAGAGCTTCGGCATGGCCGGGCTCCGCCTCGGCTACGCCATCGTGCCCGAGGAGCTTGCCGATCACTATTGGCGGGTGCGCCTGCCTTTCTCGGTGAACCTGATGGCTGAAGAGGCCGGGATCGCGGCGCTGCAAGACGTGGCGTTCCACGACGAGACCGTGCGGGTGGTCCGCGAGGGCCGCGCGTGGCTCACCGGTGAGCTCACGAAGCTCGGATGCCGCGTGTTTCCTTCCCAGTCGAACTTCCTCATGTTCGAGCTTCCGGCGGACGGCCCCAACGCCGCTTCCCTGTTTGAAGATCTGTTGCGGCGCGGGATCATCCTGCGTCCGCTGACCAGCTACGGCCTGCCCCGGAACCTCCGCGTCTCCGTGGGGACGGCTGAAGAAAATACTATGCTTATCAATGCAATGCGGGAACTGCTGTAATCATGAAGTGTCTGCCTATCATCACATTGGACGGCCCCGCCGGGGTCGGCAAATCCACCCTCGCCAAGCGCCTCGCCACCATTCTCGGGATTCCCTATCTGGACACCGGCGCCATGTTCCGCACCATAGCCCTGCGCCTCGGGCCGGGCGCGGAAGCGTTGCCGGAAGACGAATTGCGGGCGCGCTGCAAAGCCTTCCGCTTCAAGCTGCAGGGCGGCGGGGAACATTCCGTATTGCTGTGCAACGGTGTGCCCGTGGGCCCCGAAATCCGTACCGAAGAAGTCGGGCGGCTCGCTTCGCGCCTCGCCACGTCCACGGTGGTCCGCGACTGCCTGAAAGAAGCGCAGCGGTCGCTCGGGGAGTCCGGTCTCGTCGCCGAAGGCCGCGACATGGGGACCGTGGTGTTCCCCACGGCGCGGTTCAAGTTCTTCCTTGACGCGCGGCCGGAAGTGCGCGGAATGCGCCGTTTTGAGGAGTTGCAGGCCAAGGGCGAGCCCGCCGATCTCGCGCAGATCACCGAAATGA
>OJSK01002260.1_pt1 | contig 11528 bp, 8 predicted proteins | sample 1599461 | NCBI WGS metagenome assembly OJSK01 (sample SAMN04168658, study PRJEB22393) | human gut metagenome | biome: human gut microbiome; feature: stool | host: Homo sapiens | collected 2014-03-24 | reverse complement strand
AGGACACATGCCTCTCACGCATGTAATACGAGTTCGATTCTCGTACCCACTACTAAATAAAAGAGGAAATGTAGTTTAACTACATTTCCTCTTTTATTTTATATATCTTAAAGTAGGAATCTTTATCTATCCTCAGCCGGATTCTGTCTTCCCGCTTTTGCCCAGCCAGATTAACAAATAAGTTAAAGTATAATTGACTAAAAGAAAGCTCGGAATGATCATAAGTTATATCAAATGTCCAGGTCCTGCGAAATGAATCAAAAGTAGCAAAAGACTGTTCCCCTCCTTTACACATAAAGACTTCCGGGAAAGACGCTGGCGGATAAGGCTGGAATAAACCGGCCAGTTGAGCATAAACATAATCAATCATCCATTCATCGTCGGTTAAAGTTAACTCTCCCTTTAAACGAAGTTTAATGGCATAACTAGCAGTAGCATCTGCGGAAGTATAAACAGGAATCTGGCTTTCTACCGGATAATTACCGTCTTTGTAACCGAGGCTCATAGTCAATACGGATTTACCTACACCATTGAACTCTGCAACCTCCCGGGTTCCCGACTGATTTTTCAGATTAATCATAAACGTCAGCTTGCCAAGAGTCGGATCACCCGGATACTGCGCAAGCGTATCCAATACATAATCCTCTTCATTATAGCTCTCAGCCACCAAAATACTATTAGATCCTACTTCCAGAGCCGGACCGCCTTTTTCAATATCCACATTACCCACAGGATAATATATCGCATCATTATCCTTCACACAACTGCAAAAACAAAGCAGCAATACAGCCGCTCCTATAATTTTATTCATCATCGCCTACATCTTGATTTTAAGTACAAAGATACATCTTTTTTGTGCCACACTTGATTTATGTCAACCGTTTTTAGTATTTTTGCACACATCAAGACAAAAAAGAAATGGACACACTATTAAGAGAGACAGTAAACGCCGTTGTAAACTCCCGCTTTCCGGAGATGAGTATAGAGGGAAGAAGGCAGATCGAAAACATTCTCATTCGTGAAGAATATCCGAAAGGAGCCATAGCACTGAATGAAGGAGAAGTAGCCCATGAAATTGTTTTTGTCGGCAAAGGAATGCTTAGGCAGTATTACTATAAAAACGGAAAAGATGTTACCGAACATTTCTCTTACGAAGGATGTATCGTGATGTGTATTGAAAGTTTCCTGAAACAAGTACCGACAAAACTAATTGTAGAAACATTAGAGCCTGTTGTTCTTTACATGTTTCCGCGGGATATGCTATTTAAGTTAGCCAAAGAAAATTGGGAAATCAATATGTTTTATCAAAAAATACTGGAATACTCTTTAATCGTATCCCAAATCAAAGCGGACTCATGGCGCTTCGAATCGGCACGTGAACGTTATAACCTCCTGCTCGAAACGCATCCGGAAATCATCAAACGAGCTCCATTGGCACATATCGCCTCTTACCTGCTGATGACGCCGGAAACACTAAGCCGGGTACGTTCCGGCGTCTTATAGTAAAAAACAACGCACAATGAAGACAAAACATATATGATAACAGAATATTCCGTTATCGGCTTTTGCGGTATTCTTTAGGAGACATACCGGTATAATGCTTAAAATATTTCCCGAAGAAAGACTGGTTTGCAAAATTGAGCCGGTCGGCAATCTCTTGTATATTCATACTCGAAGAATTCAGAAGCGCTTTTGCCTCCAGAATCACCAGCTCATCAATCCACTCCCCCACCGTTTTACCACTGACTTCTTTCACCACACCTGAGAGATGTTTCGGTGTCAGACACAACTGGTCGGCATAAAATTTCACACTACGTTCCGATTGATAAGATTCTATCAGAGATTCATAGAAACGCTCGAATATATACTCTTTCCGACTTTTATTCTTCACCGTAGCGGCGGCAGTCGGAGCATGGCTATTAAAGATATTGCAAAGTTCGAAGAAAAAACCTTGCATCAGTCCCATTACGACTTCTCTACGATACAAGTCCTCCTTATTCTTCAATCTTTTCCTGATAAAGCTATAATATTCCCGGATAATATCCTGTTCATGCGGCGTAAGGTCAAAACAAGGATAATCTTTCAAATAAAAGAACAGAGAAAGTACATTCCCCACTTTAAGCAAATTCTTTGATACCGCAAAGAAAATAGCCTTGAAATCAGGACTAAACCACCTATGCTCGATAATCTGATTCGGCAAGACAATCACCATTCGTCCCGGAACTATTTCATACTCGCGTAAACTAATATTAAATTTACTACCACCTCCCAAACAGAGGCCCACTGTAACTACCTCCAGCTTACTAGGTCCGCTATACAAGGAAACAACGCTCTCCGTATCGAAGAGCGCTATATCATTGTCAACCACATCAATGCAGTCAGGATCTATATGCTTGGAATGAACTACCGAAGAAATACCTATTTTCGGAACACCTTGAATCTCCATACTCTCTCTCTTTTTTAGTGACAAATATACCAGCTATTAATCAGATATACAACCAAACAAAAAGATTATCTGACAAAATGAACAAAATTAGTTACTTATTGACCACCCCGAATAAATACTCATAATCATGTTTGGCGGCAGGGACTGTCCACTCTTCAGGAATAAATTTCCACTGGTTCAACGCCTTCGGGTCCATTATCCCTTTCTTCTCGATATAATTCATCAGATAGAAGCGAAGGTCCTTGTCCGTAGAGAAAATAATACGGTCTTTCAATTTCTCCTGTGGAATCCCGGAGCCTTTAGTCAGTAACTCGCCACCACCGTTACCGCGATAAGAGTTCAGAGCCACCTTATATACCTTGTTCATAAGGAAAGGAGAGCCATCGGCCATACTGGCAATCGTCACCTTCTCTCCTTGTGGTTTGGTGACATCCACCGTATAAATAATGCCTGATGCCGAATCAAAGTTAAAACTGTAATTCTGGAAAGAGGCCCTGTCCTCCGCACCTTCGCGACGCTTCTCCTTGAACAAGAGCAAATGATCGTCCGGCGATTTCATCCGATTTGTCCACATATAATAAGACATTTCCAAAAAATCTTTAATTTCTTTTCCCGACAATGTCATCACGTAAAGCATATTCTCGTACTTATACAGGTTGAACATATCACTGACAGATACATCCCCTTCCTTTATTTCCGCATCAAATGAAAGCGGAGCAGCGAAAGAAACATCCGCCCCCGTAATATCAAGCTGCAACGTATGTATCAAATCAATGAAAGCAGAAGGCCCGAAGAAAGAAGGATGAGTAGAGATACTTTCAGTAAATGTACCTATCTTTTTGGATACAAACCTCTTCACGGTCTCATACTGAGAAGCGAAATGTTTCATAAAGTCCTCGCTGACTCCATAATCTTTCGTTTCAGTAAGTCTCCCCCTGATATCTTTATCCACCAATTTCCCGTCTTTCAATTTCAGAGTGACATCCACATTAGAGAGCACCACCCCGTTGCTGGCTGGGTCAATAATCAAGACCGAATCTCCGACAATATTCACCACCTTCTTACATTCACGGGCATGATCATGCCCCATTAATACCATATCAAATCCCGGTACATTCTTCGCCACATTCAGAGATGCGTTCTCATTATATTTGCCGGACATTTTAAACGCTTCCTGCCCCGCATGGAACAAGCCAATCACTAAGTCCGGATTCTCTTTTTCACGAATAATCTTCATCCATTTACGAGCCGTCTCCTCCATATCGTCAAAATGCAATCCCTTCCACAAATTTTCGGAAAGCCATGCAGGAATAGCCGGGGTAATCATTCCCAAGATAACTATTTTCACACCGTCACGCCTCAGTACCTTGTACGGTGGCAGATACGTTTCTCCGGTAGACGTATCTATGATGTTCGCTCCCAATATAGGGAAATCACAAGTCCCGATCCAACGGTCGAACACACTGCGTCCGGTTTCCACATCATGATTACCCATATTGCCGGCATCATATTTCATATAGTTCATCATCTCCGCACAAAGATGAGGAGATACCGTATCTATATAATTATAGTAATAAGCTGTAGGTTGTCCCTGCAAGATATCACCATTATCGAGTAAAATAAGATTCTCTTTATACTCCCGGCGCTCTTTCTGTACAAAAGAATAGATTCGCGCCAAGCTGCCTTTCCATTCCTGACGGGTTATAAAGTTATAAGGATAATAGTTGCCGTGCACATCACTTGTTTGTACAATCTTCAGCTTCACCACTTTTTCCTGCGCCACAACGGACAGCACGAGGAAAAGAAGCCAAACATAAATCAATGTAAATCGTTTCATTCTTTTTCTATATTTAGCGGGTGAGAGAAAACAAACCGTGCCCCTCCTGTGTAATCAGGATCAATCCATATCTCTCCTTTCCATTTATACACAATCAATTTACAGATAGACAGTCCCAAACCTGTCCCCTGCGCATATTCATTCAGTTTTTCAAAACGCTCGAACACCAACGCCTGTTTCTCCTTCGGAATACCGCATCCCGTGTCCGTCACCGAAAAGACAGCCATTTGCGTCTCCTCATTCACCGAAAAATCCAATGTTATCTTTCCCTGTTTTGTAAACTTATCGGCATTGGACATCAAATTGATAATCACCTGCTGCATACGCTGCACGTCCGTCTCCATTCGGAAACTCTCGAAAGATGTATTGAATAGAAACTGATTATCCGACCGTCGCGAGAAACTGACAGAAGCCACCACCTGGTTGCATAACTGCACCACATCACACTCCTCCCAAGTCAGCGTCACCCGGTTCGCCTCCAGACGTGAAAGATCAAGAATATCGTTAATCAGGCGAAGTAACAAATCTGAGTTCGTCTTAATAATCTGATAATAGGACTGTTGTTCCTCCTCTGTGCTGCCGCCTACCGCCAGTACATCCGAAAAGCCGACAATAGAATTCAACGGCGTTCGTATCTCATGGCTCATATTAGCTAGAAAAGCACTTTTCAGACGATTCGATTCTTCCGCCCTATCCTTCGCTACACGCAGATCCTTCTCCGATTTCAACAATTCATCCCTCAAACGTTTCGTGCGGAAATAATAAAACAGCGAAATACATAATCCGAGCACCAATATCACAAACAGCGCACAAGCGGACCAAATCTGATACGTATACTGCTGATAGAAAGAAACCGGCTGATTAATAAGCTGCACATCAAAAGGCAAGACTTTCGGATTCAATCCCCATTCCTTCACCTTTCGGCTATCCAATACAGCCTTACAACCAATCACGGAAAGATGTTTCGCCGTATCTCCCGGCTGACTATCCATTCGTACAGATTCCTGTGCCATTTCCTTTCCCACTTTCCGATAGTCAGGAAGCACGCCGCCAATTGCCCAAGACCCCAAGCTCACCGAAGAAGGTGTAAAAGCCGGAATAGCGGGAGTCGCCTCCATCATGGCATAAGTGGCATTCCGCATGAAATACCCCTCATTCATATCCACACGCCAAGTCCCCACCATAATAACCGTATTTTCCGGCAAATGTCTCAACTCCTCCACAATCGTGTAGATAGTATGCTTACGCCCGTTCATAAGAATCAAATCCAAATCGGGGAACTTTTCCATTTCCTTCCGTACCAATGCCTGCATAGTCACACCGCCATACGTATTATCCGATATAAAAGCGATATGCTCCGTTTTTGGATAAAACGCCCGGAGCATACGTATATTCCCCTCTATATCATACTGATTGATAAAGCCCGATTCGAGTTCCGGAATATCCATGTGGTCAACAAAAATATCTACGGATTCGGGCATCCAGCTATCAAGATTCTTCACGGTATCCTTCGGTAATATTACGATATTACTACTCGCGAGGCTACACATGACCGGCACTTTTATCTGCATCGAATCCCTTTGTGACAAATAAGCCGCCCATGCTTCCTGACCCAATAAAATAATTTGTCCCGGATGCTTCTCTCCCTGGTATTTAGAAAGAATCTGCGTCATCATATCACTCCAGAGCGGAGCTTCCGAGAAACTTTTGCAGTTCATGTTTTCAATGATAATGTCACGCTGCCCTCCCAGTTTGCCATATTCTTCCATATAATCGGAAATGGTGACCGAAGTCTGGTGCGCTGCCGGATTATAGGAGCAGATAATCAGAATGGGATTCTTATCTTTAGAGACAGCCCATGCCCCCATAGGCACGAACAGCCAAAGAATACAGACGAACAGGTATCCTACATATCTCGACATAATTGTGTTGTTTTAATCTGCGACCTTTTTTATTTTGCATGCAAATATACATAAACTTGTCGGGTATAACAGATTTATATGTATTTTTGTCGCTCATTCATTTTCAAAAAACTGTTTATGGAATTATTTCACAAGATGATTTCCGGATCATTAGGCATACCGGAAAGACAAATCGCCAGCACCCTTCATCTTTTGGGTGAAGGTGCCACTATACCATTCATCAGCCGTTACCGTAAAGAAGCTACGGGTGGACTGGATGAAGTTCAAATAGAGCAGATCAAGGAGCAACACGATAAGCTGTGCGACATAGCCAAACGCAAGGAAACGATTCTCGGCACTATCACCGAACAAGGTAAACTGACCGCCGAGCTCGAGAAGCGCATCAACGACACCTGGAACCCTACGGAACTGGAAGATGTCTATCTCCCCTACAAACCCAAACGGAAAACCCGTGCGGAAGCCGCCCGCCAAAAAGGACTCGAACCGCTTGCCACAATCCTCTTGCTACAACGGGAGAATAATCTTGCCGTCCGCGCCTCCTCCTTCGTCAAAGGTGACGTGAAAGACATAGACGATGCCCTAAAAGGTGCCCGTGACATCATCGCCGAACAAGTGAACGAAGACGAACATGCCCGCAACGCAGTGCGTAACCAGTTCGGACGACAGGCGGAGATCATCGCCAAAGTAGTAAAAGGCAAAGAGGATGAAGCTGCCAAATACCGGGATTACTTCGACTTCTCCGAGTCTCTGAAACGCTGCACCTCCCACCGTTTGCTGGCTATCCGCCGTGCAGAATCGGAAGGACTGCTGAAAGTCTCTATCACTCCGGATGATGAGACGTGTATCGAACGTTTGGAACGCCAATTCGTACGAGGCAATAACGAATGCAGCCATCAGGTAAGCGAAGCCACTGCCGATGCCTACAAACGTCTGCTCAAACCCTCCATTGAAACGGAATTTGCCGCCCAATCCAAAGAAAAAGCGGACGAAGAAGCCATACGCGTGTTCACGGAAAACCTCCGCCAGCTACTGCTTACCGCTCCATTGGGACAGAAACGGGTGCTCGCAATTGATCCCGGATTCCGTACCGGATGCAAAGTAGTCTGCCTAGACGCACAAGGTAACCTGATACATAATGAAAATATCTATCCGCATCCCCCGGTCAACAAACCCGGCGAAGCCGCTTCCAAACTCCGCAAGATGATAGAAGCCTACCAGATAGAAGCAATCTCTATCGGCAACGGAACGGCCAGCCGCGAGACGGAAGACTTTATCAACCGTCAAACGTTTGACCGCCAAATTCCCGTATTCATGGTCAGTGAACAAGGAGCTTCTATCTATTCAGCTTCCAAGATCGCTCGCGATGAGTTTCCCGACTATGACGTTACAGTACGGGGAGCAGTCTCTATCGGCCGCCGTCTCATGGACCCATTGGCGGAACTGGTTAAAATCGATCCCAAATCTATCGGCGTAGGTCAATACCAACACGATGTGGACCAGACAAAGCTAAAGAAAGCACTCGACCAGACAGTAGAAAACTGTGTCAACCTCGTTGGTGTCAACCTGAACACAGCCAGTAGCCATTTGTTGACGTATATCTCCGGCCTGGGACCTCAACTGGCACAGAACATCGTAAACTATCGTGTAGAAAACGGAGCCTTCAACTCACGGAAAGAACTGATGAAAGTCCCACGCATGGGTGCCAAAGCCTTTGAGCAATGTGCCGGCTTTCTCCGTATCCCCGGAGCCAAAAATCCGTTGGACAACACTGCCGTACATCCGGAAAGCTACCACATCGTAGAGCAAATGGCCAAAGACCTGAAATGTACCGTCGACGAACTGATAGCTAACAAGGAACTCCGGCAGAAAATCAATATCTCCGACTATCTCACTCCCACCGTCGGACTGCCTACCTTACAGGACATCCTACAAGAACTCGACAAACCGGGACGTGACCCTCGTAAAACCATTAAGGTATTCGAATTTGATAAGAACGTACGTACGATCAACGACTTGCGCGAAGGAATGATACTTCCGGGCATTGTAGGCAACATCACTAATTTCGGTGCCTTCGTCGATATAGGTATCAAGGAGAATGGCCTTGTACACCTCTCCCAACTGGCCGAACGATATATTTCCGACCCTACGGAAATCGTATCCATTCACCAGCAAGTTATGGTCAAGATTATAAATGTGGATACCGACCGCAAACGAATCCAACTTAGCATGATTGGGGTACCGCAAGACTGATCGCCTCTCTCTTTTCCCCCCACCAAACAATCAGAATCGTCAATACAATCATAAGTACTGTGCAAATGAGCGAGCCTTCAAACCCGAAGGCTCCGCCATTCAGTACATTGTCCTCGGGCAGATGCAAAGTCAGCATAGAAGATATGAAATTGTTACCACTCACTTCGTAGCCCAACACCGGTCCCTGAATCCAGTTCCAGAAAAGATGAAGGGAGATAGGGAAACAAAGATTCTTTGTATACAAGTAAGAAGCTCCCAGCAGCATGCCAGCAAGTAGCAGATTGAGCATAGGCAAGAAATCTATTTCCGGATTGAAGATATGTAACAAGGCAAACAATGCCGATGATATAAATAACGACAGGAATTTATTCATACGTGTATGAAGCAGTCGTCCGAGAATATAGCCGCGCATCAGAATCTCTTCAAACAACGCCACCAACAGAAAAAAGACCCACGAACCGAGCAAATTCACCGGTTCAAACTTAAAACCGGTCACTTCTATTTCTCCCAAAAGCAGAGACAGTCCGAAGCCAACCAGATAAAACAGAACAGCTATCAGCAATCCGTACCACAATCCTCGCGCATGTCCTTTGACAGACAAGCCCAAGTCTGAGAACGGACGCCGTTCAAAACGAAGCATGATAACAGCAGAAGTCAAAGCGGTCAAAAGCATACCCGTCTCTTGCAGAATATACCCCACTATTCCGGGGTGACGGGCCTCCACTCCAAGAACCAATGAAAGGAATCCTTGTATCAATGCACTATACAACAACATAAACACAAAAAACACCACTATAAACAGCAAAATACACGCCCATATAGGAAGTCCCTTCAGTTCTTTTTTATCCACAATGTTTTCTGCCTCCATTTTTACAATTTGTTAATCCGGCTACAAAATTAGATATAAAACATAAAAAAACACTATCTCTTACCTATTTTTCCTATATTTGCCTGAACAAATCTGCAAAATTATGAAAATTAAACTACTATTGATTAGTTTCATATTGGCTGCCAATGCATTAGGAGCAGTCGCCCAAGTGAGCAAGACTTATTTTGTAAGTAAACCCGGAACGCTGATTTCCATGATGACGGAGGATGAGGCCAACAGTATCACCCACCTCACTTTGACCGGTAAAATAAATGCCGAGGACTTCAGACATCTGCGTGATGAATTTCCCAACCTGAAAGTATTGGACATTTCGAATGCAGACATCAAGATGTACACCGGGAAAGCCGGTACCTATCCCAACGGAAAACTTTGCGTTTATATGCCGAACTTCATCCCTACTTACGCTTTCTCGAACATCGTAGACGGAGTGACTAAAGGTAAAGCCACCCTGGAGAAAATAATTCTCTCCGAGAAAATCAAGAACATCGAAGACGCCGCCTTCAAAGGGTGCGAGAACCTGAAAATCTGCCAGATCCGGAAAAAGACAGCTCCTAACCTGTTGCCGGAGGCATTGGCGGACAGCATTACCGCTATTTTCGTTCCGCTGGGCAGCAGCGATGAATACCGTTATAAGAATAGGTGGGAAAAGTTTGCTTTCATAGAGGGAGAACCGGTAGAAACCACTTTGCAAGTGGGAGCAATGGGCAAACTGGAAGAAGAAATCCTGAAATCCGGTCTGCAACCCAGAGACATCAACTTCCTCACCATAGAAGGCAAACTGGACAACGCCGACTTCAAACTTATCCGCGACTATATGCCGAACCTTGTTTCAGTGGATATTTCCAGAACAAACGCAACAGCTATCCCTGACTTTACTTTCTCACAAAAAAAATATTTATTGAGAATGAAGTTACCTCATAATCTCAAATCGATCGGACAGCGTGTATTCAGTAACTGCGGACGTCTTTGCGGTACACTCGAACTTCCGGCCAGCGTGACTGCTATCGAGTTCGGCGCATTTATGGGATGTGACAATCTCCGCTATGTATTGGCTACGGGAAATAAGATCACAACATTGGGCGATAACCTGTTTGGAGACGGGGTGCCGAGTAAGTTGATTTATAAGAAATAAGTAAAGGAATAACCTTGATATATAGAGTATAGCCCTATATCAGAGTAAGACAACGGTTATAAACTAAGTCCGAGTTAACACATTTCTACCCCTCGTATTTAATAAATCAATCTTTGTTGTTGCATAATTCTATTCGTCTGACAACTGTCAGACGAATAAAGTTATGTATAGCGAATGCTAATTCATAGTAGCTCCAAAGTTACTTGAATGACAAATTATCCCTAAAAAAGAGAGCGTATCAAAAACCAATGTCTTGATACGCTCTCTTTTTTATTATCAGTAATGTCCGGAGTCTTACTTATCTCCGTACATCTTCGCTCTCAATTCTTTAATGTGGTCTGACGTGATATATTCGTCGTATTCCATCATCTTGTCAATGATACCGTTCGGCGTCAGTTCGATGATACGGTTGGCAACGGTCTGAATAAATTCGTGGTCATGAGACGAAAACAGGATGTTTCCTCTATACGTTTTCAGGTTGTTGTTGAATGCCTGGATAGATTCCAAATCCAAGTGGTTGGTAGGAGTATCCAGAATGAGGCAGTTTGCCCCCCTGAGCTGCATACGGGCAATCATACAACGCATCTTTTCACCTCCGGAAAGTACGCTCACTTTCTTCAGTACTTCCTCACCGGAGAACAGCATACGCCCGAGAAAACTCTTCATATACACTTCGTTTCCTTCGCCAAACTGGCTCAACCAGTCCACCAAGTTCAGGTCCGTATTGAAGAAGTCGGTATTGTCCAAAGGCAAGTAAGCGGTGGTGATAGTCACCCCCCAGTTGAAGGTTCCCGAATCCGGTTTTATATTTCCGTTGATGATTTCAAAAAGTGCAGTCATGGCACGCGGGTTGCGTGACAGGAATACAATTTTGTCTCCCTTTTCTACATTGAAGTTGACATCGTTGAAAAGCACTACGCCTTCTTCCGTCTTCTTGCTCAATCCGGCAACTTCGAGAATCTGATTGCCCGGCTCGCGTTCGGGAGTGAAGATAATACCCGGATACTTGCGTGAAGAAGGTTTGATTTCTTCTACATTCAGTTTTTCCAGCA
>OJSK01002228.1_pt1 | contig 11727 bp, 10 predicted proteins | sample 1599461 | NCBI WGS metagenome assembly OJSK01 (sample SAMN04168658, study PRJEB22393) | human gut metagenome | biome: human gut microbiome; feature: stool | host: Homo sapiens | collected 2014-03-24 | reverse complement strand
GGATCGAACCGGTGACCTCTTGCATGCCATGCAAGCGCTCTCCCAGCTGAGCTAAACCCCCAGATGCTTTGCCGTGGTTGGCTTTTCAACCGGCGACAGGTATTATTATAACAGGGTGTCGGGTATTTGTCAACTGATTTTTTGAAAGTTTTTGGGGTTTGGTTCACTTTTTTGCTTTGCCGGGCATAGCATGGGCTGCGCGGGAAATAAAGCGGCGGGAGGTGATGCCCCATGCGCAAGTGCCGCAGTGCCGGGCGCCGCAGCCGCCATGCCGTGCTTTGGCGGCGGCTGGCATTGGCAGCGGCAGTTTTCTGCCTTTGCTGGCACCTGGCCGACTGCATTGAAGATGCCATGTGGCCCGCCATGCGGGAAGTTGCCCAGCATGAATGCCGCAGCCTTGTGGTGCAGTGCCTGAACACAGCGGTCTATGGCGAGCTTTCCGCCAACCCGCAGCGGTATGCCGGGCTGTACACGCTGAACGGTGGCTGCCTGCTGGGGGACAGCGAACGGATCAACACCGCGCGGGCAGCCCTGGTGCAGACCGCCCAGCAGGCATTGAATACCATGCCGAAAAATGACATCAGCATTTCCTTAGGCAGCTTATCCGGCAGCATTTTCCTGTTGGAAATGGGGCCGGGCTGGACGGTGCACCTGAACCCGGACGGGTATGTGGAGGGGCGCATGGAAGAAACCATGGAGCCCGCCGCCATCAACCGCACCCGATTTACGGCGGACCTTGTGCTGGAAACCACAGTGAATGTTATCCTGAACGGCCGCGCCGCGCTGACCCAGGTGGAAGTACGGGTGCCGTTGGCCAGCTTTTTGTTGGATGGCGATGTGCCCGCTTATTATGGCAGTTGAATGATAAAAGCCGCAGCCCGCGGCAGGCTCCCCCCCTGCTGCGGGCTGCGGTTATACGGTTTTAATGATGGTTGTGGCCACGAATGATGCGGTATTCCGGTTCCAGCTTATCCGTCAGGAACAGCTGGCTGTGGTAAAGCCCGGCATAGCCGGAAAGCGCATAGGTAATGCCGCACACGATGGCAAAGTACCAAAGCCCCTGCGCACCGAACAGCTCGATTGCCAGCACCAGTGATGCCACCACGCAGTTGCTGGCACCGCAGAACACGCCAGCCAACCCAAGGGCTGCGCCAAAGCCTGCCGGGATGCCCAGCAGCGGCGCGGCCACACAGCCAAAGGTTGCCCCCACAAAAAAGCTGGGCACGACCTCACCACCCTTAAAGCCAGAGCTGAGGGTAAGGGCGGTGAGCAGGATCTTGACGATCCAGTCCCACGGCAGGGCCTGGCCCTGTTCCACCGCAGCGGCGATGATGTTCACGCCCGCGCCGTTATAGCGCATGCTGCCATACAGCAGGGTGAACACCACCACCACACAGCCGCCCAAAAAGGCCCGCACCCACGGGTTGGGCAGCAGCTTGGGCAGGCCGTGCGCAGCGCTGTGCAGCACAAAGCAGAACAGATGCACCACCACCGCGCAGGCCAGCGCCAGCAGCACGACCCGCACGACCATGGCAGGTTCAAACGCCGGGGCTTCTACCGCAAAGCGCGTAGGGGTAACGCCGATAAGCCGAGCAACGCCATAGGCAATGATTGCCGCCGTAAAGCACGGGATATACGCCGCATAGAACACAACGCCCACGTTGACAATCGTCATGGCAAAAAAGGTTGCGGCAAGCGTGGTGCTGAACAAAGCGGAAAAGAACGCCGCCATACCGCACTGCACGGCCATGCGGCGCTCGTGCTCATTCAGGTGCAGCACGCCGCCGGCCCACCAGCCGATGGTGCCGCCCATCTGCAAAGCAGCGCCCTCGCGCCCGGCACTGCCGCCGCCCAAGTGGGTGAGCACCGTGCTGATAAACATGACCGGCAGCAGCCAGAACCGGATGGGCTTGCCATCCTTGACGCAGTCGATCATATCATCGGTCGAAACGCCCTCCAGCTTTGCCGCTTTATAAAATGCCACGATGACAAGGCCGATGACCGGCAGCAAAAACAGGATGGCGGTGTGTTCGGTCCGCAGTTCGGTTACACGCTCCACAGCCAGATCAAACGCCGCACCAATGATACCGCAGGGCACGCCGGTAATCATGGCCAGTGCCAGCCATTTCAACAGCTCTTTTGCGCAGAACCATACGCGGCCCGCGCAGGATACGATTCTTTCCCTGATGTTTTCCATCCGATAGTTTTTCCCTTCTACTTTGCAATAATTCCGTTACTTCATCGCCTCCAGCTGCGCCTGCAATGCGTCGCGGGTATACAGCGTATTGAGTACCTGAATGATCTCTTTTTTGCTCAGCCGCGGCGGCAGGCCCAGAATGCGCAGGAACGTGCGCCGCCGCTCGCTGGCGTTGGCGCTGCCGCTTAAGCCCCACTCATACAGATCGGTATAGGTAATGGGGTCCGTGTTCTGCTGCTGGGCCTGCAGGGGGGCCGCGGCCAGGGCGGTATGCAGCCCCTGCAGAATCAGGGCATCGTCCACACCTTCCACGCCAAGCAGGCCCTCCTTGCCGGGTTCCGGTTTGCGGGGTTCCTTACCGGGCACGGCGGGGATATAGGCCTGCAGCACGTTTTGCGGCCCCACAAGGCCGGTGATGTAGTGGCGTATCTTAAAGCCTGCGGCGTCGGAGTCCGTCAGCAAAATCATGCCCTGGGCGGCGGCAATGCGTTTGAAGAGCGCCTGCATGGTTTTGTCCTTAAAGATAGCAAAACCGTCTGTTGTCAGGATGGTGGCATCCACAAGGTTGGCCAGGCGGGCGGCATCGTATTTGCCTTCCACCACAAGGGCCTGGGTCAGGTTCAATTTATTCTGGTTCATGCACGGCTCCTTGCCAGCGAAAGTTCGCAGATGGCTTTTTGCATCAGCAGCGGGGCATCCAGACGGCTGCCTTTCAAATCCAGGTCCAGCTTTTGCAGAATGCGCAGGCTTTCTTCGATCTGGCTGCGCTGAAAGCGGGCGGCAGTCTGATCCGCGTTGCCAAGGCGGTAGTTCCATTTGCCGGTATACTTAAAATCCTTGGCCAGGTCCGCCAGCGGGCGGCGGCTCTTTTTAGCCAAAAAAGCCCGGTAAATATCCAGATAGTTGCCGATCAGCGCGCCGGTAATAAGGATCGGCTCGTTTTGCAGTTCCAGCAGGGTTTGCAGTTTGGCCAGAGCCTGGCGGGTGTTGCCCGCCGCCACCAGCTTGACCATATCAAAGGTATCAGCGTCCAGCGTGACGGTGCCAAGCTGCTGAATCATTTGGGTAGTGATGGTGGTATAGCCACTGAGCGCTGCCAGCTTGGCGATCTCATTTTGCAGCAAAAACTGGTCGTCGCCGCAGCGGTCCAGCAGGGCGGCTTCGGCACCGGGGGCAAAGGTGGTGTGATACTCCCCTGCCCAAGTGCGGGCCATCTCCTGCAAGGCGGCGCGGCCGGGTTTAGCGATCTGTACACAGTAGCCCAGTTTTTCGCATGCGGCGATGAGCTTTTGCTCCCGCTTGCCAGGCTTGATTTTGCCGTATTTTTCTTCCAGCAGGCTGGTCAGCACAAAGACGGCGTTCTCGGTATCGGAAAGGGTATCGCAGAGCTCCTGCAAATCTTTATCCGAATAGGCAGACGGACGAATGAGCGGCAGCATAACCAGCCGGCGGCCGCCAAAGAACGAGATGGTGCCCGCCGCCAGCACAATATCCTCCACACTGGGGGTGGGGCCATCCAGCGTAGTGGTATCGGGAGCTTCTTCGCTCAAAAACTTTTCGGCTTTGGCGGCGGCGCTGCGCACCAGAGCTTCATCACTGGCATAAAAGTAAAACACCGGGCAGCCGGACTTGAGACGTTTTTTCAGTTCGGTTTCACTGTACAGCAAGGGGCTGCACCTCCTCATACACAACACTTTTGCCGGGGCGCACCACGGCAGTCGGGTTTTCGGCATCGTAATAAACAGGGGTATCCCCCGCTTTGGACAGCCATTTGGGTGTTTGCTGGTTGCACAAAATTGCCTTTGCCTGAATGGCTTCCGGGCAGCTGCCACCCGCGCAGTACAGATCCACTGCCACTGGATCGGCCAGGATCAGCTTGCCCGCACTGGCCGCGGCGTGCCAGCCGCCGACATCCAGTACCGCAAGGGTTGCGGCGTTGGTGTGCAGCAAATCAACTTCCACGGTATCCAGCAGCTGCAGATGAGTCAGGCCCTGCGGCAGGTCGGCAATGGTCAGCAGCTGCGCGGTCTGCAAAGGCATCTCGCCGGGTTCGGTGCGCAGGTCAATCACCGCGGCAAGTTCCGGCGCGCCGTTCTGGGTCAGGTACTGCTGCACCGCACGGCCATTGGCGGCGCTGCCGCGGTAGAGCACCACGGCGCGGTTATTCTGCACCGCCACCACGCAGCCATTGCCCGCGGTGCCCACCATGGCCAGGCGTACCACATCGCGCTGCATGGTGCCGCCCAACATAACGGCTGCCACTGCGCACACAAAGCCAACGGGCACAAAGCGGCGCAGCTGCCGGGTGCGCCAGAAGAGCGCCGCCAGCACAGCAAAAACAGCCAGCACCCACAAAGTATACCGCACCGGCAGGGCAATGTGGGCCACCGGAAGAGCCGCGCACCAGGCGGCCAGGGTGGTCATCAGGCGCAGCACAATGCCAAGCAGCAGGCTTGCCCCGTGGAACAGCGGGTCCAGCACCGGCACAAAGGAAAGCACCAGTGCCAGAATCCCCAGCCGCAGCGCCGGGCCAAGCAGCCACACCACCAACAGGTTGGCGGGCACTGCGGCACCACTGGCTGCCATGCCGTGCAGCAGCAAGACCGGTAAGGTTGCCAAAGTGGCCAGTACCGCAGTCTGCACCGCATCCACCGCGCGGAGCACGATGGCAAGGGGCAGCGGCAGGGCGGTTTGCCGCCTTTGGTTATGGCGGGCCGCATAGCGCACCTGCACAAACTGTGTTTGCCGTTTGGCCAGCGCCGAAGCTGCCAGCACGCCCAATACCCCGCAGACGGAAAGCTGGAAGCCGATATCACACGGGGCATAGGGCTGCTGCACCCCAATGATGATGGCGGCCAACGCCAGCGCGGTAAGGGAATCCGGCGGCTGGAGCAAAAGGCTGCCCACCAGCATGATGAGGAACATAACGCCCGCACGGAACACCGAGAACGGCAGCCCTGTCAGCCCCATATAGAGCAGCAGAACCGTGATTTGCAGCAGGACCCGCGGAACCGAGAACCGGCTGCGCCGCCCCTGCCATGGCAAACAGGCCGCACAGCAGCGCCACATGCAGGCCGGAAACCGCCAGCAGGTGGGCAATGCCCGCCGTGCGGAAGGTATCACTCCATTCGTCCGTCAGTTCGCTTTTCTCGCCCAGCAGCATGGCAGCTTCCACCCCGGCAAGATTTTGTGGCAAGTAGGTGGTTAACCGTTTGGCAAACGCCTGCCGCAGGCGGTACAGCCGGTACGGCAGCGCATCCGAGATTCCCTGCCAGATATAATCCGCCTGATAGGATGCCCCAAGCCAAGTACCCTTGGCATAGCGGGATATGCGGTAAGAGTCCGCCCGCAGGGGCTGCAGTTGGAACTGCCCGGTAATGATATCCCCTGCTTCGGAATACGGCAGGTCTGTGCAGTAAACCTTGAGCGAGGTTTTGCGGCCATCCAGCCGGGTGATAAGCAGCGTTGCCCGCACATTGCCCGGCTGCCAGGAGGTTTCGGCGTCCGGCTGCACAATGGCGGTGCAGGCATAGGTTTGCCCTGCCAGGCTTTGGGCCGGTTTTACCACGGCCAGCTGGTAGGCAGCACTCCACACCAGGCCAGCCAGCAGCCCTGCCACGGTGGACAGCGCAAAGCGGGCCGCCCGGCGCTGGGTAAAGGCAGCAAAGAGGAACAGCGATATAAAAAGTGCCGCCGTCAGCAGCGAGGCCAACGGCGGCAGGTACGCCGCGGCCAGCTCTGCCAATGCGAAGGCAAGACCAAAGCCAGCCAGCTTACGAGTCATGAGTTTTTAGTGGGCAAACAGGGGCAGCGGCTCAAGGAAGATGATATCCTTGCGCTCGGCTGCATCGCCTTCCGCCAGAACAGCTGCCTGGGCCACAATGGTGCCGGAGCTGCGGGCTGCCAGTGCATCCAGCGCATGCAGGCTGCCGCCAGTGGAAATCACGTCATCCACAACCAGGATGCGCTTGCCATTCATATAGTCAAGGTCTTTTTTGTCAATGACCAGCGTCTGCTTGCCGGCGGTGGTGATGGACTGATCCTCCACGATGACCGGATCCGCCATGTACCCCTTGACACCCTTGCGGGCGGGGATCCACTGCTTGCCGCTCTGGCGGGACATTTCGTATGCCAGGGGGATGCCCTTGGCCTCGGCGGTCAGGATGACATCAAAATCCGGGCACTTTTCCAGCAGGGCCTTGGCGCAGGCAATGGTCAGCTCAACATCGCTGAACATGATGAATGCGGCAATGTCCAGGTGGTCATTGATTTTGCAGATGGGCAATTCACGGGTCAGGCCTGCCACATGCAAGGTATAGGTTTTTGCCATAGTAAACAACCTCTTTTCACATTTCGGCGCAAAGGAGCCTGCATCAGCCCGGAGGCCATGCAAGGCTGCGCTTTGCCAGCACATGGAAGTGCAGGTGCTTCACGCTCTGGCCGCCATCGGCACCAACGTTGGTCACAACGCGGTAGCCGCTTTCGTCCACGCCAAGCTGCTTGCACAGGTTGGCGATGGTGGCGTAAATGTGGCCCAGCAGCGCAGCGTCCGCTTCGGTAAGCTTTGCCGCAGATTCAATATGCTGCTTGGGGATCACCAGAAAATGCACCGGTGCCTGCGGGTCAATATCATAAAATGCCAGCAGAGTGTCATCCTCATACAGCTTATTGGACGGGATCTGGCCCGCTGCGATTTTGCAAAACAGGCAGTCATCCATCGGTTTTGCCCCCTTTCCCAGGGTGCGGGGCGGTTGGCCCGGCACCCCAAAATTGTACAGTTGTATTATAGCACGCTCAGTTTGCTTTTTCCAGGTTTTCTTTCACAATGCCTTCCACAGCGTTCAGTGCATCGTCGATCTTGGAAGTATCGCGGATACCGGCCATGGCGAAGTCCGGCTTGCCGCCGCCGTTGCCGCCTGCAATGGCAGCGATCTGCTTAACCAGGGCACCAGCCTTCAGACCGCGGGCCAGGGCGTTTTTGCCAACGCCGACAGCCAGGGTGGTCTTGCTGCCATCGGTGCCGATCAAAGCGCCGACTGCGTTGGGCTCTTTATCACGCAGTTTATCCATCATGCTGCGCAGGGTATCAGGGGTGGTGCCGTTCAGATAAACGGTAACAATGCGCACGCCGTCAACCTCGACAGCATTCTGGAACAGGCCATCGATCTGGCTGGATGCCAGCTTTGCCTTGGCGATCTCCAGCTGCTTGTTGGCCTCTTTCAGCTCAGCGATCACAGCCTGGGCACGGGCGGCAACATCCTTCATGTTGTTGGCCTTCAGGGCAACAGCGGTGTTGGCCAGTTCAGCGGTACGGTCGTCCAGCAGGTTCAGCACGCCGTAACCGGTGGTGGCCTCAATGCGGCGGATACCGGCGGCAACGCTGGCTTCGGACAGGATCTTGAAGCAGCCGATCTGGGCAGTGTTTTTGACATGGGTGCCGCCGCAGAACTCAACGCTCCAGCCGCCTGCATCCACAACGCGGACAACCTTGCCGTACTTTTCGCCAAACAGAGCCATAGCGCCCATCTTTTTGGCTTCCTCAATGGGCAGGTTCTGGATGGTAACAGGCAGAGCGGCAAAGATTTTTTCGTTCACGCGCTTTTCCACTTCCACCAGTTCTTCGGGGGTAACAGCGTTGAAATGGGTAAAGTCAAAGCGGGTGATCTTGTCGTCCTGGTAGCTGCCGGCCTGGTGGACATGCTCGCCCAGCACTTCGCGCAGGGCTTTCTGCATCAGGTGGGTGGCGGTGTGGTTGCGGCAGATGGAAGCGCGGCGCTGTTCATCCACAGCAGCGGTTACGGTATCGCCTACGCGGATGGTGCCGTCCAGCAGGGTGCAGGTGTGAACATAGAAGCCTTTGGGGGTCTTTTTGACCTGGTTGACTTTCAGGTTTGCAGTGCCGCTGGTCAGGTAGCCGTGGTCAGCAACCTGGCCGCCCATCTCGGCATAGAACGGGGTACGGTCCAGAACGACCAGCACATTCTCGCGCTCTTCATAGTCGGTGGAAACCGCATCGTTCAGTTCTTCGCCGTCAGACAGGGCCAGAACCTTGGCGGTTTCTTTCAGCACATCATAGCCGTCAAACTCGGTCGGCTCAGCGTTCAGTTCACCGAACAGGTCCTCGCTCCAGCCGGAGATATCCTTGGCCAGGCGCTCGGCACGGGCGCGCTCACGCTGGCGGGTCATCTCGACATGGAAAGCAGCTTCGTCAATGCCAAGACCGGCTTCGGCAGCGATCTCCTTGGTCAGATCAATCGGGAAGCCGAAGGTATCGTTCAGCTTGAAAACATCCAAGCCGGACAGGATCTTCTTGTGGGTTTCGTGCAGGTGCTGGATCATGCCGTTCAGGATGTTCATGCCGGAGTCAATGGTCTTATAGAAGCGCTCCTCCTCGGTGCCAATAACTTTCTTGATATAGGATTCATGCTCGCGCAGTTCGGGGTAACCAACCTCGCTGGAGACGATAACGGTATCCACCAGATCAGTCAGGAACGGATGGTCGATGCCCAGCATACGGCCATGGCGGGCAGCGCGGCGCAGCAAGCGGCGCATAACATAGCCGCGGCCTTCGTTGGAGGGCAGGATGCCGTCAGAAGCCATGAACACGGTAGCGCGGATATGGTCGGTGATGACGCGGATGGAGATATCGTCCTTCTCGTTTGCACCGTACTGTTTGCCGGAGATGCGCTCCACATGGTGCAGAACAGCGGCAACGGTATCGACCTCGAACAGGTTATCCACATCCTGCATGACAACAGCCAGACGCTCCAGGCCCATGCCGGTATCAATGTTCGGTTTGGGCAGCAGCGCATAGGTGCCCTTGCCATCGGAATCATACTGGCTGAACACCAGGTTCCAGATTTCCATGAAGCGGTCGCAGTCACAGCCAACGCCGCAGGTCGGCTTGCCGCAGCCATACTTCAGGCCGCGGTCAAAGTAGATCTCACTGCAGGGGCCGCACGGACCGGAGCCATGTTCCCAGAAGTTATCCTCTTTGCCCAGGCGGACCATGTGATCTTCGGGGATGCCGACAGACTTGGTCCAGATATCATAGGCCTCGTCATCGTCCTGATAGACAGAGATATACAGGCGGTCAGCGGGGATTTCCAGCTCTTTGGTCAGGAACTCCCAAGCCCAGGGAATGACCTCTTTCTTGAAATAATCCTGGAAGCTGAAGTTGCCCAGCATTTCAAAGAAGCAGCCATGGCGTGCGGTAATGCCGACGCGCTCAATATCCGGGGTACGGATGCACTTCTGGCAGGTGGTAACACGGTGGCGGGGCGGTTCTTCCTGGCCAAGGAACCACTTTTTCATAGGTGCCATACCGCTGTTGATAAGCAGCAGGCTGGGGTCGTCTTTGGGCACCAGCGGGAAGCTGCCAAGGCGCAGATGGCCTTTGCCTTCAAAATAGTGCAGGTATTTTTCGCGTAATTCGTTAAGTCCTGTCCACTGCATGATCCTGATTCTCCATTTCGTATGCTGAAATAATTGGGATACTGTTTTGCCCCGGGTTTTACCACAGCCGCAAAAAAGGAAAAGAAAAACGGCCTTTGCCCCGCCAGACAGCTACAATGCCGTCCAGCATAGGGGCGAAAGCCGTATAACTTCCGTGGTACCACCCAGATTGCAGACTGTACAGCCTGCCGCTTTGGTGCGCCTTAACGCGGCGCATACGTCCGATTTTTTCGGAAGCTCCGGGGCGGCACTGCCCTGCCCGCACCGGGTGCCTTGCAGCTTAGCGGCACCCTCTCTGAATGGCTGCGGATAATGGGGCATTGACCCTTTCAACGCTATTTTTCCTTTTACCCTATGATTATATGCCAGCGTTCGGTGCTTGTCAACTGTTTTCTGCCGGTTTTTCTGTTATAGCTGCATCCAGAACGGCAAGGGCATCCGCTACCTGGGCAAACAGGGCGGCGCTGCTGGTTTGGGGCTTTTGCTGGGAATCCTGCAAAACGGTGATGGTATAGCGCGGAGCATCCGCCGGGTAAAAACCGGCAAACCAGTAATGCAGCAGCTCTCTGCCGTCTGCATCAAACTGGCCGGTCTGTGCCGTGCCGGTTTTACCGGCGGCGGTACCGGTATGGGGCTGGGCATCGCCGCCAATGCCGCTGCGGACAACGGTTGCCAGCATACTTTGCAGCACCCGTGCAACCGCCGGGCTGCAGGCCGCTGCGGGCTGCGGCTGCTGCGGAACTTGCGTCCCGCCGGTGATGCTGCTGACAATACAGGGGCTGTGATATACCCCGCCGGAGGCTATGGCATTGAACATGGCCGTTACCTGCAATGGGGTAACGGTCAGCCCGCCCTGCCCGAAGGAAAAGCTTGCCAAACTGCCTGCATTTTGCAGGTCTGCCGTGCTGGGCAGCTCCCCCGCCGCGCTCTTCAGCCCCGGCGCCAGCAGAGCCGGGGTGCCAAGGCCAAAGCTCTGCGCGGCATTCAGAATTGCCTGCCCGCCCAGCAGCTGGCCCAGCGCAATAAAGTAACAGTTACAGCTTTGTTCCAGCGCGCCGCGCAGGTTGACGGTGCCGTGCGCCCGCCCCAGCGCACAGCGGAAGGTTTCCCCCGCCGTCTGGATACTGCCGGTGCAGTCATAGGTGAACCAGTCCAGCCCTTGGGCATAGGCCGCCGCAGCCAGCACCACCTTGAACACCGAACCCGCGCTGAAAGCGGACAGACTGCGGTTAATGAGGGAGGTATCATCGGCGCGGATGCTGGCGGCGATATCATCGGGGTCAAATTCCGGCATACTGGTGCTGGCCAAAATTTGCCCATTGCCCACCTGCATGACGATGATGCAGCCTTTGCTCATATTTTGGGCGGCAATCGCTTCGCAGGCACGCTGAATGTTGGCATCCAGCGTGAGGGTAATGGCTGTGTTGGTACCGCGGGCGGTGGTTTGCACCTGCGGCGTGGTGCCCGCCAACAGATCCCCGCGGGCAGTGGTGGTGCAAAGCACGGCCTGGGCGTCCCCCGCCGCGGCCAAAAGATCATCATAGGCCTTTTCCAGCCCGGTCATACCGTGGCCGTCCCCATCCAGGTAGCCGATCAGGTGACGGGCGATGGGGGTTGGCAGATAGCGCCGGGCATCCGCCACCATGAACACGCCGTTTGCGGACAGATCATCTTCCACTTCAATCAAAAACGGGGTGATGCTGTTGCGGCGGGCATACAGCCGGGCCTGCTGGGCAAACGGCACAAAGGGAAACAGTGTGGCATAGCTGGAATCCCCCGGTATGCAGAGCGCGTACCACCGCGGAGTAACGCCGGTTAGGGGACGGCCTATCCTATCATAAAAATTGCCGCGCCGGATGGGGAGCACGGTTTCGCTGACGGTCTGTGCCGCCGCGCTGGCGGCATAGCTTTGGTCCGCCGCGATCCAGAACACACGGCAGAGCACCAGCATCCCTGCACAGAGCATGGCGGTGCAGAGGACAGCAAGGCGGCGGATGCTCATGGGCGTGGTTTCTCCTTTCCTAAGGCAATACCGCATAATTCTAAGTGCCGATACGGCGAGCGAGGTGCGGCAG
>OJSK01002194.1_pt1 | contig 11908 bp, 10 predicted proteins | sample 1599461 | NCBI WGS metagenome assembly OJSK01 (sample SAMN04168658, study PRJEB22393) | human gut metagenome | biome: human gut microbiome; feature: stool | host: Homo sapiens | collected 2014-03-24 | reverse complement strand
TCGGCACCAACCTCTACCTTGCAAAGCTGGCCATGGACATTGTGGCAAAGCACATTCCGGCAGACAAAGATGGCGTCCGCATTGCAGAGCTGGACGAGCAGTCCTATCGGTATCTGCTGTGGAACCACAGACCGCTGACGGATTTTTGGATGACCGGTCCCGGCACGGTCAAGCGGCTGGAAGCTCACGGTATCTACACCATGGGGGACCTGGCACGGTTTTCTATCCACGGGGAAGATCGTCTGTATGAGATTTTCGGCGTGGACGCGGAAATTCTCATCGACCACGCATGGGGTTATGAGCCCTGCGGCATGGCCGAGATCAAAAGCTACAAGCCCAGCACCAACAGCATCAGCGAGGGGCAGGTGCTGACCTGTCCCTACCCCAACGACAAGGCGAAGCTCATTGTCCGGGAGATGGCGGAGATGCTGATGTTCCGGCTCACCGAAAAGAAGCTGGTGACCGAATCCATCACCTTGGAGATAGGCTACGACCGGGAGAACGTGGACAAGGGCGGCTACCGTGGTCTGACCCAGACCGACCGCTACGGCAGAATCATCCCCAAGGCGGCACACGGCACCGTCCGGTTTGATGCCCCTACCAATCTGGGCAGTACCCTCATCAACGAAAGCGCAAAGCTGTTTGAGCGCATCACCGACCCGGCGCTGACGGTGCGGCGCATTACCATCAACGCCAACAAGGTCACGCCGGACGAGGGCTTCTATCAGGTGGACTTTTTCACCGACACCAGGAAGCTGGAAAAGGAGAAAAAACTCCAGCAAGCCATGCTGGGCATCAAGAACAAGTACGGCAAAAACGCCGTGCTGAAGGCCAGCAGCTATGAGGAAGGTGCCACCATGCGACAGCGCAACGCGCAGATCGGCGGGCACAGCGCGGGAGGTTCGGCAGGAGGTTCGGATGGAAAACTACAAAAATAGCAAGATCGGACGGGAAACCGCCCAAAAGTACGGGGATATTCTGGAGATGGAACGCCCTCAGACCGAAGAATCTCTCCGCAAGCACCCCCGCATGACCTTGCAGAACCGTGCCAAGATATTCTCGCCCTTCTCTCCGCTACGAGGCTACGACGAGCAGCTTGCCGCAGAAAAACAGCGCACTGAGCGTGTGCCCAAGCGCATTCTGACCGAAGAAGAAATGTCGGCTCTGTCCGATCGGCTGATGCAGGTCACCAAGGGCATGACCATCACGGTGCGGTACTTCAAGGAGGATACCGCCCACCCGGAGGTTCCGGCGGTGGGCAACTACATCACGCTGACCGGAAAAGCAGACCGCATCGACCCGGTGTTCCGCACCCTTCAGGTGGGCGACACCGTAGTGCCCTTTGAGGATCTGGTGGAGGTCAGCGGGGAGGGCATCACAGACATCGATGCGTATCTGGGAATCGGAGAAGAATGACATTGCAAAGAAATTCTGAAAGAGAGCTTTATGGGATATCATCTTTGGTAAAATGACCTCAGAAGAAGCAAAACACACTTCAGACGGAGGAAAATACAATGGCAAACGGTGATTACGGCTATTTCGGCAAAGGCGACACGGGCTATGCCCAGTACATGACGGCCTTCAACCGCAACTTTGGTGGCTCGTCCGGCGGTGGCGGCGGAAATCACAACAATGGCGGCGGTGGTGGTGGAGACGGCAGCGGCTGCGGCTGCCTCATCGCCATTGCGGTGGTGGTCGTGCTGGTGCTTATTGCCATGGGAAGCTGAGGGCATCCCCACGGTGCAGAGCTGCTTGTGGTAAACGGCGGAAAAAACTAAAAAAGCACTTGACCCTGACGTTACGTCATAGCGTATACTGAGCTTGTCGCAAGGGAGGAAAACGAAATGATGACTGTCAAGGAAGTGAGCAATCTGACCGAGGTGAGCATTCGGACGCTGCAATATTACGATAAAATCGGTCTGCTGCATCCGGCGCATCGAACGCAGGCGGGATATCGCCTGTATGATGATGCTGCACTGGAACGATTGCAACAGATCTTGCTGTTCCGAGAACTGGAATTTTCACTGGAGGATATCCGAAAAATTCTGAAAAACCCGGAGTTTGACCGGGAAAAGGCGCTGGAACAGCAGATCACATTGCTGAACCTGAAAAAACAGCATCTGGAAAAGTTGATCGCTCTTGCGGAGAAGATTCGGACAACAGGAGGAAACGTTATGGACTTCAACGCATTTGACACACAGAAGATCAGGGAATACGCAGAACGTGCAAAGAAAGAGTGGGGCAAAACCACAGAGTATCAGGAATTTGAGGCAAAAAATGCCCGGCGGACGCAGAAGGAATCTGGCAGCATCAACGAGCAGTTGATGGGGCTCGTAGCGGCATTCGGAACGCTGCAAACCAGAGAACCGGCAGACCCCGCAGTACAGGCGCAGGTGAAAAAGCTGCAGGACTTTATCACCGAGAATTACTATACCTGTACGAAGCCCATTTTGTATCGGCTTGGACAGATGTATGGTGCCGGCGGCGAGTTTACGGAGAACATCAACGCTGCCGGGGGAGAAGGTGCGGCAGAATTCGCACAGAAAGCCATTGAAATTTATTGCCGATAAGCCCAAAGTCGGTGTTAATATACGCCTACTGCAACTTGCATGGTCTGTGGATGATGAAACACTAAGAAATAAACGGGCTCCTGCCAGTGGTTAAACGCTTGCAGGAGCCTGTTTTTTGCGTGCAACCAGAGGATTGATGCAGCGCTGAAAATGTTCTGCTTGACCTTGTGCAGAGGAGGAAGTATTATACTCGCAAGAAACTAACGTACGAGGATATTGTACCGTGGTGGATTGGCTGCAAAGCCACGCCGACTACGATATGAGGGTCATCTTCTGCTGCTTTGATGCCCGGACGGCGCAGGTGTATCAGACAAAAATGAAAATGGAGTAAACATTGAAATACAGAGAGATCGTGGACGGCATTTTTCTTGACCGCCCCAACCGTTTTATTGCCCATGTAAATGTGAACGGCACGGTGGAAACCGTCCATGTCAAAAACACCGGGCGGTGCAGAGAACTGCTGCTGCCCGGTGCGGCGGTGCGTCTGGAAGTGTCGGACAACCCGAAGCGCAAGACAAAATACGACCTTGTGGCGGTACGCAAGCAGGAACTTGGCTGGGTCAACATGGACAGTCAGGCACCCAACAAGGTGGTAGGAGAATGGCTCTCAAAGCAGGAATTTGACCTTGTCAGGCCGGAGTTTGCATATGGAAAATCCCGCATTGATTTTTACATGGAAAAGGGCGAACAGAAATACCTGCTGGAGGTCAAAGGCTGCACATTGGAAGTGGGCGGCATCGGTTATTTCCCGGATGCACCCACCGAACGGGGCGTGAAGCACTTGCATGAGTTAGCGCAGGCGCAGCGGGCAGGGTATCGGTGCGCAGTAGCCTTTGTGATCCAGATGGAAGGCATCACCGAGGTGAGGCCGAATGTTGATACGCAACCGGAGTTTGGCACAGCGCTGGCCGAAGCGAAAGCCGCAGGTGTGAGGGTGCTGTTTCTGCTTTGCCATGTCGGGCGGGACAGTCTGGAAATCGTGGAGCAGCGGGAAATGTGAAAAAACACATGAGGGAGAAACCAGCATGCCTTTTTTGATGATCCGCAACGACATCACCAAGGTAACAGCGGATGCCATCGTCAACCCAGCGAACCGGCAGTATGTGGAGCAGACCTTCGGCTACGATTTGAGCCGCACCTGCGATGAAATTTGCCCGTACTATTGCCATGTGGAGACCTGTCAACAGACCGTGCCGGAGGCCATCGTCGCCTTTTGGAAAGCACCGGCTTTGAAGATGCGCTCCGCAATGCAGTCTCTCTGGGCGGCGACAGCGACACCCTTGCCTGCATCACCGGCGGCATTGCCGAAGCCTTTTACGGGATGCCACAGGAACTGCGGGCAGAGACCTTGAAACGTCTGCCGGAGGATCTGCGGGCGGCGTACGAGCTGTTCCGGCAGAACCTTGAGCGCAGGATGTGACCCTATCGGTGCTGCACAGACCCAAGCTGTATTTAAAAAACTGAGGATCGTACCGGAAGAACAGCAAAACACCCGCCTGCGTATTGTGTGCAAAGCACAGTACATGGGCGGGTGTGGTTTTGTTATGGTTTGTTCGCACTGTCAGAACAGGTCGAAACATAATTTTTGTGGAGTTCCGTCCAGCAGATACCGGATATAGAGACGGTCGTTTTCCGCTTCTGCCTGCACCTGCGTGGCGTGCTCAAAGAGGGTGCGCAGACGGCGGTACTCTGCCCGCTGCGCCTCTGTATAGCGGGACGGCATATCCGAGGTGAGGAACACATTGCCCAGCAGGGCATTGACCGTGGCAAGGGTGCGTTTTTGCTTTGCCGTCAGCTTGCAGTTTTCTTCCCGGAGAAAGAACACATCCGGGTCGCTGCCATAGGCACGGCCATTGAGCTGCCGCCGGAATAGCGTGTTGTTGATGGCCTGCTTTGTGGACACCCGCTCCCGGTGGAACAGGCGCATATACCACACATCGTCCCAGTCCAGCCCTACGTCACAGCTGACACGGCAGTAATCCACCAGCCCGAAAGCCGGCATCACCGGTACGCCGCAGCCGAGAATCTGCTTTTGACCGCACCATGTGCGCAGCAGCTCCATAGCACGGGACATCCGGGCTGCCCGGCTCTCGCGGGCGTTGCCAAAGGGGGCAGCGCCGTACAGAAAATCCAGCTTGACAAGGTCGAAGCCCCAGTCGTTCAGCACCAGGTCAAACACCCGGCGCAGATAGTCCAGCACGGCCGGGTTGTCGAGATCCAGCGCATAAAAGCTGCTCCAGTTGCAGCCGCAGCACCACGGTTTGCCGTCCACTTTCAGCAGCCAGTCCGGGTGCTGCCGGAAAAGGGCAGAGTCCTTTTCGCACACAAAGGGCGCAAGCCATAGCCCAGCCTGAAATCCGGCGGCGTGAATTTCCTCCACCATGCCTTTCAGCCCGTGGGGGAATTTCTGTGCATCTGTTTCCAGCCAGTCGCCCACCTTCGGCTCCCAGCCATCGTCGATCTGGAACAGGTCTCCCAGACAAAGCAGGCTGCGGCATCCGGTCAGGTCCTCCCGAATGGTATCCTCGGTGATGTCCTGATAGCGGTTGTACCAACTGGAATAGCCTGCCAGCTTCTTTTCAGTCCGGGGCTTGATGCCCATAGCCTGAAACCAGCCGTCGAACACCTCGGTCTCGCCGCCCTCGGCAAAAAACAGGTCAAGGAGTGGGAAACTGCCGCCGGGATGTTCCACCCCGGCGCAGTCACGCTCCAGCGTCAGCAGGGCTTTGCCGCTGTCGTAGCGGAGGATGGTGTAGCCCGGGGTCTCGTCCAGCGATGCTACCAGCCGGAACTGCGCTCCCCTGCGGAAATAGCAGTAGGAAAAGCCGTGGCTTTGACCTTTTTGATGCCCATAAGGCGCAAAATGATAATCGCCGTAGCGGTCAAAGGCATATTTTTTGCGCAGAAAGCCGGGAATGTGGTCGGTGCCGCGCAGCTTGCCGTTCCGGTTCAGCTCCGGGCTGTAGGTCCATGTCTGGTAGCCGTTCATGAACAGACGCTCGTCTGCTTCCATCGTCCACGGCATCTCGGCACGTACCGCCTTCAGCGTCCCGGCGGGCAAGTCGGCGGAAAGATGCACCGCACCGCAGCCCGGGTGTACCGGGGCATCGCCCTGCCGCACACCGCCGGAAGTTTCCGCGTACCAGTGCAGTGTCTCAGTCATGGTGCGCTTCCTCCCCGTGGAGCTGTGCGCTGATCTCGGCAGCGCGGGCATCGGTCAGAACAAACTTGCGGCGGAACAGCACCAGCGCACCAGCCAGCACCAGCATGGGCAGAACGGTCATCATCAGGCGCAGACCCAGCAGGGTTCCGGCGCTTTGTACTGCCACCGGGCCGGTCTCCTCCGTGTTGCCCACAAGACCGATGAGGTCTAGCCCGATGCCGGTCAGGAATACCGCCACACCGGAGGCAGCCTTGACCACAAAGGTCTGCATGGAAAAGATAACGCTCTCCTCCCGGCGGCCGGTCTTGAGCTGACCGTAATCTACGCTGTTGGAAAGGAACAGGGTGGTCAGCACGGTCAGCATTCCGTTGCAGGCGAACACCACCACGCCCGGAATGCACAGCAGGGCAAGGCTATGGGAAAGGCCGGTCAGGCAGAACACCAGCAGCGTGCCGTAGCCGCACAGTGCCAGCACAAGGCTGAGCTGGAACACCTGCGTGCTGCTGAGCTTTTTGCGCAGCAGCGGGTAAAGCACCATCATGCCAAGGATCTGTGCCGCACCGCCCACGGTGGAAAACAGGGTGTAGGTGGCTTTCCAGCCTGCACCGCCAAGGTCGTACTTGAAGAAATAGATGATGAAGTTGGAGGTAAGGTACAGCGCCGAGTTGATCAGCACGATGCTGCCTACCACTACCATAGCCTGATCGTTGCGGAACAGGGCGGAGAACATCTCCTTTACAGTGGCGGTCTTCATCTCACTGGGGGTAGTTTCTTTCATGGAAATGCAGCACACCAGCTCTGTCACTGTAAAAATTACTGCTACGATCAATGCCACCCAGCGGAAGCCAGCGCGCTCGCTGTCGCCGCCAAGGGCTCCCACCAGCAGCATGGTGAACATAGCGATGAGGGCAGAGCCAACGCCTGCACAGGTGCGCCCCACCATGGAGAGGTTCTCCCGGTCTTTTGGGGTGCGGGTCACGGCCGGGATCATGGACCAGTAGGGAATATCCATCATGGTATAGGTGACGCCCCACAGGATGTACACCACGCAGAAATAGAGCATCAACGCCGCTTCGTCCAGCACCGGGGCGGCAAACAGGGCGTAAAGCACCAGCGCATTGAGCAGCGTGCCGGAAAAGATCCACGGACGGAAACGTCCCCAGCGGGTGCGGGTCTTTGCCACCAGAACCCCCATAAAGGGGTCGTTGAAGGCATCAAAGAACCGGGCAACCATGAGCACGACGCCCACAAAGCTGGCCGAAAGCCCCAGCACATCCTGATAATAATACATGACGTAAGAAGCCGACAGGGCATATACCATATCCTTGCCCACGGCACCAATACCAAATGCGGTTTTCTGTTTCAGGGTCAGTTCCATACAGCGTCCTCCTTTTCAATGGTGAACCGCAGCACAACGGGCTGGGTCTGCGGGGCAGAAACGGTCAGCAGGGCTTCTCCGGCAGTGCCCACGGTGCGCAGATAGGTTCCGGTCATGCCGCCCTCGGCAACGGCGGTCTGCGGGCCCACAAGGGCGGCGCTGCCCTCCACCGCAAACTGCACCGGGAACTGTGCGTAGGGGGCAGGGGTGCCATTCTCGTCCAGAATGCGTACCCGGACAGCCGCCATATCGTAAGTGTCTTTTTCCCGAAGAGCCGTCCGGCTGACCTTGACTTCCAAGTGCAGCTTTGCGCTGGGGCAAAGGGTCACGCTGCGCACCACGTTGCCGTTCTGCACGGCATCGAACCGCCAGCGGGTGGCTTCGCCGCCCCAGTTGCTCACATATTTGCCGTAGAGCGCCACGCCATCTTCAAAGCTCATTTTGTAGTGCAGCATACACCAGCCGAATTTGACCTTGTAGGCCAGCGGCAGTCCCGGCAGCCCATATTTCCCGGCAGCCAGCAGGCAGTCCCGCACAGCAGCTGCCTTGGCGGGGGAAAAGTGCTCCTGCGTTTCCAGCAGCTCGCCAATGGGATCGTCCATCACAAAGGGAGGGTGGGGCAGCGCCGTCCACTCGCTTTGGCGCAGGGCGGTGACGAACACATCGTTTTTGTAGAGCTTGACCTGCTGGGCATTGCTGAAAACGTAGGCCGTGCCCAGTTGCCCGGCAGGGTTATCGCCGATGTCCATGGAAGAGCTGACCGCCAGCACCGGGTCAGTATCACCCTGACTGGCATAGACCGCTGCCGCCAATTTGGGGTTGCGGAAGCTGTCCAGCACACCGTGGTAGCAGATGCGGTCACCGGAGCCAAAGTCCTTGTGGGTCTGGTAGTCGAACATACACCAGCCAAAGCACCCGGCGTGCTCTCCGCTGGCATAGGCGGCGTTCTGCACCCGGACGTGCCGCAAGGCGTGCTCCTGTCGATGAGGGCCATCGTCAAAGGGCTTGGTGGGGTACATGTGACCGTTGCACTCCGAGATGAGCAGCGCCTTGCCCATATCCGGGGTCACGTCCTTTTTGGGCTTTGCGCCGGGCGTTACGCCGTTGTGGGAAAAATCGTTGTAGGCGTAGACATCCTCCAGCAGATGGCTCTTTTCCAGATATCGCACACCGGAGGTGGCGCGGCTGGGGTCCAGCTGATGGGCAATTTGATTGGTGCGGGTGTAGAAGGCATCGTCGTCCACGCTCTCGTTGATGCGCACGCCCCACAGGATGATGCTGGGATGATTGCGGTTCTGCAAGATCATCTCTTGTAACATTGCACAGGCAGCGTCTTTCCATGCAGCATCTCCGATGTGCTGCCAGCCCGGCAGCTCGGTGAACACCAACAGACCCCGCCGGTCGCACTCGTCCAGAAAATATGGGCTTTGGGGGTAGTGGCTGGTGCGCACGGCGGTGCAGTGCAGTTCCTCCTGCAAAATGCGGGCATCCTCCCGCTGCAGGCTTTCCGGTGCGGCGTAGCCGATGTAAGGGTAGCTCTGGTGTCGGTTCAGACCCCGCAGGAAGGTCTTTTTTCCGTTGAGGTAAAAGCCATCCGCCCGGAACTCTGCGGTGCGGAAGCCAAAGACCACCTGTTTGCGATCGATGGGTTGTCCGGCTGCGTTCAAAAGCTCTGCCACGGCATGATGCAAAACCGGGTGCTCGGTATCCCACGGCTGTGCGTCCGGGACGGAAAACTGCATCTTCCCGGTTTCTGCCGCCTGTGCGGTCTGCTCTGCCAGCAGAGTGCCGTCTGCGGTCTCCAGTCGGATGCGGACCGCCACGGTTGCGGGTGTGAGCTCTGCGGTCCACTGCACCACAGCCTCTTGCAGGGTGGGCGTGTAGACGAACAAATCGGTCAGGCGGCTCTCTGCCGTAGCTTCCAGCCAGACCTCCCGGTACAGCCCGCCGTAGGTCAGGTAGTCGATGACAAAGCCAAAGGGTGGAATGGCCGGGTCTTCACGGGTATCCAATTGCACGGTCAGCAGGTTTTCACCCTCCCGGTCCACAAGGTCTGTGATCTCCACCGCAAAGCCGGTATAGCCGCCCCGGTGCTGCCCGGCAACCCTGCCGTTGACCCGCACCACCGCCTGATGGGCAGCTCCGTCAAAGCGGAGGAACAGCCGGGGCGCAGCCTGCACCGGCGGCACCCGGAACCGTTTGCGGTAGCCGCAGACCATCTCGTAATCGGCGGGGGTGGCATAGTGCAGCGGCACCTCCCGGCAGGTATGGGGCAAGCGGACGGCTTGCTGTTTTGGTACAGGCAGCCCCTTGCCAAAGGCTTCGGTCCAGTGGTGGGTAAACTCCCAATCATCGCAAAAACTGTGTTTCATCGCGGCAGCACTCCTTCCAGTAAGATCGAGATCATTTCCTCCAGTACAGCCACATAATGCACCCCGCTTTCTGCCAGACTGCGGTCTGCCAGAAAGCTCTCAATGGACGCGGTGATCATCTGCCGCAGCACCGGCAGGGACACCGGGCGCATGACCCCCTCTGCCACAGCCTGTTCCAGCAGCGCCATGGTGGGTTCCCACCCGTTTTCCAATTGACTGCGCACCCGCGCCGCCACCACCGGGTATTTCTCGTCCAGCTCCTTCATCTGCCGCAGGTCCAGCGCGGCGTATTCCGTCGGCATGGCAATGATGACCGCCCGCAGCTTCTCCTGCAAAGTACCGCTGCCCGCCAGAATTTTCTGCTTGCAGTGGTGGATCTCCGCAAAGGCATGGTCTACCATGTCCAGCAGAAGGGCCTCCTTGGAGGGGTAAACGGTGTAGATGGTCTTTTTGCTGATGTGCAGCGGCTCTGCCACCTGTTGCATGGTGAAATGCAGCCCCTGTTGACGGAATAACTGCATCGCCTGTGTGCGCACCAGCGCATCGAGCTTTTCCTGCATGAGCGTCCTCCTTGTGGAAACTATGCTTGCTTTTCTGGTTTCCATTCTAGTGCGGAAACCGAGCTAAATCAAGCGGCTTCCGCATTTTCTGCGTTCTGCCAAGAAAGTGCAGACATTTTGCAGCAGAATGACAAAAAGAACCCCGGCGTGCCTTGAAAGCTGCCGGGGTCTTTTGCGTGCAGGTGCTTTTCCGCAGCGGCAAGCCTTCGTCAAAACTCCGGGTGCCATTCGTCCCGGATGCCAATGTCGGCACAGACGATCTTTCCGCACAGGGGCGCAGAGGTTTTTGCGATATGCAAAGGCTTATAGCTGTCGAAGGTTATGGTCAAATCTGCATGGGCAGCACCTTCGGCAACCTCCCCGGTATCCGTGTTGATGCCGCTGGGTAGGTCTACGGCCAGCACAAAGGCACCGCTCTTGTGCAGACGACGCATCAGCCCGCAGGCAGCAAGACCGGAAGGCCGAAGTGCACCATGGAACCCGGTGCCATAGAGGGCATCCACAGCAGCGTCAAAACTCTGGGTTTCCAGTACGGAACCGTCGGCGCAGATGTGCACCGGCAGGGAGTGCAGACGCTCAAAATTGAGGATGGCATCAGCAGTTTTCGGCTCGACCTCGGCCAGAAAAACGGTCACACTCCAGCCGTCTTTTGCTGCGGCGCGGGCAATCACAAACCCATCGCCGCCGTTGTTGCCCTTTCCGCAGACCACCAGCAGCCTGCCGGGATGCGGAAACTGCTTTTGCAGTTCGGCGTAAGCAGCCAGTCCGGCATTTTCCATCATTTGCAGGTAGGACAGACCGTGGGCATCCCCGGCTCGTTCAATTTCCTTCATCTGCGCAGCCGTCACAATGCGATGTTTCATGTTGGCACCTTCTTTCTATCTCTATTATAATGGATGAGAATGTTTGGAACAAGATGAAAGATACCGGTGCATAGAATCTGTCCCCGGAGAGTTGGAACAAGCCCTCCGGGGGCATTTTTGTTTTTCACTATCTTTTCCGTAGGGGAAAACCATGGTATACTGGACGCAACGAATCCAAAGTAATAAACCGGGAGGTACTGTTATGAAGTGGGGAATTTTAGCGACCGGCACCATTGCCAAAAAGTTTGCATCTACGGTGGAACAGATGGGCACAGAGGGGGGAGCAGCTTGTTGCCGTGGGCTCACGGCACATGGAAAGCGCACAGGTGTTTGCGCAGCAGTACGGCATCCCCCGCTGCTATGACTCCTACGAAGCCCTTGCCGCAGATCCGGAGGTGGAGGCTATCTATATCGCCACCCCCAACACCCTGCACTACGAAAACTGCAAGCTCTGTCTGGAGCAGGGCAAGCACGTTTTGTGCGAAAAGCCCTTTACCATCACCCCGGAACAGGCGCAGGAGCTGTACCGTCTGGCGGAGAAAAAGCACCTCTTTCTCATGGAGGCATTCTGGATCTGGCTGCTGCCGCTGTACGACCGCCTGCGCGAGATCCTTACTGCGGGCACCATCGGGGAGCTGAAGCAAATCACCTGTCAGTACGGCTTTGTTGCCTCCGGTGCCCGGAAGGACCGCAAGTTTGATTCCGGTCTGGGCGGCGGTGCGCTGCTGGATATCGGCATCTACAATCTGGGCTTTCTGCGCATCCTTACCGGACAGGACCCGGAGAAGGTGGAGACCAAAGAGGTGCACATCAATGAGTATGGCACCGACGATTACAGCCGCCTTGCGCTGACCTACCCCGGCGGCTGCATGGCAGAGTCTGTCCAGACCATCGGGCAGGAACTGGAGCGCAACGCCCGCATCGTTGGCACAAAGGGCAGCATCTTTCTGCCGGATTTCCAGCACGCCGAGACCATGACGCTGGAAGTGGAGGGCAAAGAGC
>OJSK01002189.1_pt1 | contig 11935 bp, 9 predicted proteins | sample 1599461 | NCBI WGS metagenome assembly OJSK01 (sample SAMN04168658, study PRJEB22393) | human gut metagenome | biome: human gut microbiome; feature: stool | host: Homo sapiens | collected 2014-03-24 | reverse complement strand
AGCCGCCGGAGCGGTGCTTAAGCCGTCAGGCGGGAATTGTGCGGTGTTGCCTTAGCCTGTTTCTACAAACACGACTGAATTTTGCGTTAAAAAGCCTTGGAATCCACAAAGGATTCCTGCAGCTTTTTGCCTTAAATTCGCCTCATGTTTGCGAAACATCCGTCATTTTCTTTGTTTTCAGATACACCTCATTACTTTGATACCGAATATGGGCATCCCCCTCCCTCGGACAGAGGGAACTGTCCGGGGGAATGGGACGGCCACATTTGGGCTGCAAATGCTGCCGCCGTTTGTACTAACAGCAAGCAACCGCTCCCAGAACCAGTGCGGCACCAAGAGCGGCTGCTCACCATAAATTCAACAACAGGCTGCGCTGAAATTACTTCAGAGCGATCGTATTGATTTCAGACTGGTAAGTCCAGTACGGGGTCAGATCGTTGGGGATGGTAGCGGTGTCGATACGCTCGCTGGAGAAGATGGCGGATTCGCTGCGCTGGTAAACCGGCAGTTCAACGCCCCAATCCAGGATGATCTCCATAGCTTCCTTGTACATGGCCTTACGGTCATCCTGATCGGTGGTCTGGCGGGCAGTCTCGATCAGCTCGTCCAGGTTAGCATCGTTGATCTGGTAGTAGTTGGTGGAACCCTTGCTGTCGTACAGCTGGTACATATCGGGGTCATTGGTGGACTGCCATGCAGCAACCCAGCCTTCGGCAACGCCGGACTGATAAGAGCTGTACAGGTCAGAAGCGTTTGCCAGGTCGTTGACGGTCAGGGTGAAGCCGATGGTCTTGAGGGCAGCGGCTGCATTGGTCAGGACCTGGAAAGAGGGGTGGTCGCCGTTGCCGGAAGCGCCGATGTTGACGGTGTATTCCATCTTGGCGCCAGCCGGAGCTGCGGTGACCTGGCCGTTTTCAACGGTGTAGCCGGCTGCTTCGAAGTAGCCGAGGGCGGCCTGCAGAGCAGCAGCATACTTGGTGTCGCCGCTCATATCGCTGGTGTAGATCTCGTTGCCGTCAACGTCGGTAGAGTAAGCGATCTTGTAGCCGTCGTCGGTAACGGAGGGTGCTGCCCAGGAGGTGTTGGAGATGGGGTAGTTGATAACGCTTGCGGTATCGCCGTAGTAAGAGTTGATGCCCTCATCACGGTAAGCGGCAATCACGGTCATGATAGCCTTGCGCAGGTTCTTGGATTCCTCAGAAGCGGGATCATCGCCGACCTTAACGTTGTTGGCGCTCAGGGCAATGTAGCCATAGCCGCGGAAGTCCATCAGACGGGTGGTGATGACAGAGCCGTCGAGGTCAGAATTACCACCATTGATGGTAGCGATCTGGTTGGCAGCTTCCAGAGAGTAAGAAGGATCGGAGATGTCGATGGTGCCGGCCTGAACACCGGTGATCTTATCGGCTTCCTGGGTTTCCTTCATGTTGACGTGCTTGGCAGCGGGCTCGCCTTGATAGTAGCTGGGGTTGGCATCCAGGTAGATGACGCCATCGCTGTACTTATTGAAGGTGTAAGCGCCGGCGCCCAAGGGGGTGCTGGTGACGGAACGAACCTTGCTCAGGTCGCCCTTCTTGAAGCCGTAGGAGTGGTTGTCGTAATCATACAGGCTGCGGTCGCCATAGTAATCCAGGGAGGCGATAGGCAGCTGCAGCTGGTAGATCATGGAGTTGGACAGCTCGGTGGTGGTGATGGTCATGCTGTAATCGCCGGTCTTGACAATGCCGGAAACGGTGTCAACGTCAGCGCCGGTGGCAACACCGGTGGTGGAGTAAGCATAAACATCAGCCGGAATCAGGTCAGACAGAGCAGAACCTGCGGTCTCAGCTTCCATGGAAGCAAAGTTCCAGTCATATTTTTCTGCGATAGCCAGGAAGAAATCCTTTGCGGTAGCGTCAGCGGCCAGGCCGTCAAAGCCCCAAGCGGAAGCAGCAGCGGCAACGTCGCCTTCGTCAGCGTAACCGTCAGCAACGCAGCTATCAACGATCTCCTGTGCAAATGCAGTGCCGCCTTCGTTAACAGCATCCCAGAAAGCCTTCTGCTGCTCAGCGGTGAACAGGCTGTTATCAGTGTTGTCCTCGCCTGCCTCAGCAATCAGCTTGGACAGGGTGGTCATGCTGCTGCGGTAATCATCCAGGCCGACAATGGGCATGGAGTACAGGGTGGCGGAACCGTCATAGGTCGGGTCCATGTAAACATACAGGTTGAAGATGACGTCATCAATGGTGATGGGGGTGCCGTCAGCGAAGACCAGGTCATCGCGCATGTTGATGGCATAGGTAACGGTGCCGTCAGCATTTTCGGTCACTTCGCAGTCAGCGGGGCCATAGTAGGTGTAATCGGTGCCGTTGTACTCGCGGGTCTCACCCTCGATGCCCTTCAGGATCATTTCGCCCTTACGGTCAGCGCCCAGCAGGGCAATGTTGGTCAGGTCGATAACGTGCTGGTCAGCGGAAGAAGCGGCGAAGAACGGGCTGAACTTGCCCTCAAAGCCGGTATCTGCCAGAACCAGGGTGCCATCGCTGCTGCCGGTATCGGTAGCAGCGGCTTCGCTGGTAGCCTCGCCGGAAGCAACAGACTCAGCGCTGCTGGAAGCGGAAGAACCGCAGCCAGCCAGCAGGCCCGCAGCCATTGCAACTGCCATGGCCAGTGCAAGCACTTGCTTGGTGTTTTTCATGTTTGTATAACCTCCCAAATCATTTTGGTAATGGCGGCAATTTTAACACTACCAAAAGGAGTGTTAAATAAGAAAGGCTTAAGCCTTTCCGCATTTGCGGTGTTCCCTCACCGCAAACAAATGTCACCAATAACTATATTATAATATCGTAATTTTCAATTTCTGTCAACCAAAAAACGCCGTTTTGGCAACATCTAAATAAAAGTCAGCAGGATAACCATAACAGCACGCTGAATTTTGTAAAATTCTTCCGCGTCGCACTTTAGCGGGCTAAATTCTGCGTTATGGTGCAAGGTCTTTTACTCTTCGCGCCCGGAGTCGGATTCTTCGGTATAAACCGCCGCCCGGATGGTGTGTCCTGCGGCAAAAGCAGCCGCAGCAGCCGCAGCGGCCAGCGCTGCAAATAATACTGCATACCAGATAGCGCCTTGTCCGCCGTTCAAGAACACATCCATACACTCCCCTACTGCAGCCAGCGCTGCGAACACCCCGGTCAACAGGCAGCGCAGCGGCAGTTTGGCTACCGTTTCTTCATACACATAGCTGCGCAGGCGTGCCCCGCCGCGGCTCATGCGGGCCAGCGCCCACACCGCGCTGATGCCAGCCACCAGCGCCCCGGCATACGGCAGCAGTACATAAAACTGCTGCATGGCCCCCGGCGCGGGCACCATGCCCGCCGCCGCCAGCGCCGCCAGTGCCCCGCCGCACAGCGCCCACAGCAGGCCCCGCAGTTTGGCATACGGCATGCTGCCGGTATAGCGGCGGTAGCTGCCCTGGTACAGGTAGCTGCCGTTGACATCCCTGCGGAAGTCATTCAGGTATTCCCGCCCACGGCGGGTTTTCTTTTGCTGCATTATTCGATCCCCGTCAAGTCATAGCTGTCCAGCCACTGCTTGGCCGTTTCGCACACGCCGCGCAGGCAGCTTTCCTCAAAGGGGCTGTCCAGACCGGCGTTTTTCAGCAGCTCAGTAAACACGCGGCTGCCGCCCTGGCGGGTGTATGCCATGTAGTGCTCCCACGCGTTGGCGCGGTCCTTTTGCAGCATGGCCCAGAACTGCAGGCTGACGGTCTGTGCCAGGCAGTAGTCAATATAATAGAAGGGGCTTTCGTAAATATGCTTCTGGCGCTGCCAGCCCTCACCCTCGCTGTAGAACGGGATCTCGCCATCCAGCTTCATCCACGGCATATAAATGCCCAGCAGTTCTTTCCAGGCGGCGTGGCGCTCGGCAGGGGTCAGGTCCGGCTTTTCGTACACGATATGCTGGAAATGGTCCACCATGGTGCCATACGGGATAAAGGTCAGCGCACCGGCCAGGTGGCTGTACAGGAACTTGCGGGTATCCTTGCCAAAGAAGCCCTCCGCCCACGGCCAGGCAAAGAATTCCATCGACATGGAGTGGACTTCGCACCCTTCCATGCTGGGCCACACGGTGGAATACGGCACGCGGTCACGGTTGGTGTATGCGGCAAAGGCATGACCTGCTTCATGCGTGACCACCTCAACGTCATGCTGGGTGCCGTTGAAGTTGGCAAAAATGAACGGTACCTGATAATCCCACAGGCTGGTGCAGTAGCCGCCCGCCGCCTTGCCGGGGGTGGAAAGCACGTCCAGCAGCTCATTGTCCAGCATGGTGTTAAAGAAGATGCCGGTTTCGGGCGAAAGTTCCTCATAGAATTTTTTACCCTGGGCCAGAATGGCATCGGCATCGCCGCAGGGGGCGGGGTTGCCGGAACGGAACATCAGGGCATTATCGGCAAAGCTCATGGGGTACTGTTTACCCAGGCGCTTGGCCTGCTCACGGTAGATGCTGTCCGCCAGCGGCACCAGATACTTGACCACGGCGGCACGGAACTTTTCTACATCCGCTTTGGTATAGCAGTTGCGGCCCATGCGGTAGTAGCCCAGGGTGGTGTAACCCTCGTACCCCAGCTTTTTGCCCATCTTATCCCGCAGGTGGGTCAACTTGTCATAAATATCATCCAGCTGTTTCTGGTTGTCCTTATACCACTGGCCCTCGGCTTTCCAGGCGGCCAAGCGGCGGGCATCGTCCGGGTCATTCTTGAACGGGCTCAGCTGGGACAGAGTGTACACCCCGCCTTCAAACGGGATCTGTGCGCTGGCCAGCAGCTTGCCATACTGCTGGGTCAGCTCGTTTTCCTGCTGCAGTTCCTCCATGATATCGGGTGAGAATGCCTTGCGCTCAATTTCGGCGTTCACAAACATCAGGTCGCCGTATTCTTCGGCAAAGTTTTTGCGGTAGGGGCTTGCCAGCATGGCAGCGGTCCAGGAATCCTGCCACTGCTGGATCTGCGGCATGGCGCTGTTGGCAAATTCCATCTCTTCATCATAGAACTTATCCCGCGTATCAATGGTATGGCGCACGCTGGCCAGGGTGAACAGGGTATCCACATGCTTGTTCAGCACCTGCTCCTCCAAAAAAGCGGCGCGGGCAGCGGCATAGTCGGGGGCGTTCTGCAAACGCTCGGTCAGTGCGGCAAACTGTTCTTTCAGGGCGCTCATGTCCGGGCGCTCATAGGGCATTTCGGAAAATTTCATGGGTTTCTTCTCTCCTTATTCTACAGTTTTGTTCGTGACTTAGGGACATTATACCATGGCGCAAAAAATAAGACCAGCCCGAAAAAGGCTGGCCTTCCATGATTCTGTATGATTTTACATGCTATTCATAAATTATCGCACGCAGCGCCGGGGTGCTCTCCCCCTGCCCCTTTGCCGTCAGCGCAGGGGTTGGCCCGCCTGCCATTCCGTCCGCCGGGCCTGATAAACCGCCAAGCGGCGGGCCGCAAGGGAATCTTCGCAGGCGGCTGCCCGGCGCTGCGCCTGCTGTTCAGTACGGGCGGCAGCGCGCTGCTGCGCGGTATTTTCCAGCCGGATTCCCCAGATGGTCAACTGACCGGCCAGCCATAGCATGGCGACGGCAAGCCCCTGCTCACAAGCTATTGTCTTCATTGCACACCTCCTGCCACCACTGGGCGAGCACCGGGGTTTCGACGCGGTTTGCATCGATCTGTGCGGTAATGCCGTCCAGCGTGCTGGCGCCAAAATCATCCGCGGCGGAAGTAAAATTGGATTTTTCACAGTATGGCACATGGGTGATCTTGTAATCCGGGGTGGCGTCATACTGCAAAGCCAGCGCTTTTGCCTGGCGCAGCAGGGCTTTGGTCTCGTTTTCGCTGTTTTTATCATTGGCCGCGGTGATGATGGCCTGCACGGTCAGCGCCATGGCCTGCATGCGGGTGCACAGGTTGGGGTGGCCCTGCCGGGTCAGCCCGCCGTAAACCTGCGCCTGCCATTCCACATAGCGGCGGGCGGATTCCACATCCCCCACGCCGAGGTAATATTCAATCGCCGGGCCCATGACCATCATCAGGTCCGAAACGGAGCGGAACACCGTGCGCCCCACATAGGTCATGGCTTCCTCCCGGCGGTCCATCTTGCATAGGATACCCGCGATCTGGCTGTCGTTGATGCCGCCCGCGTTGTGGTTTTTCAAAATTTCCAGCACCTTTTCGCTCTGGCCCAGCTGGTCATAAATTTTGGCGCTCTCGCATTGGAGGACCTCCTCGCTGATGCAGGGATCGGTATTCTGTTCAAACAGCAGTATCTCCCGCTCCTGCAATTCCAGCGCACGGCGCAGCCAGGCGGCGTTGTTCTGTTCAAAGCCCGCCATATAATAGATATTTGCCGCAGCCCGCACAATGGCGAAATTATTATGGTAGCGCTGCAGGGCATTTTCGGCTTTGGCCGTGCCCGCCTGGTACTCTTTTTTCTGCTGTAAGGTGTGCAGCTCTTCCACCGTGCTCTGCACCGTGTGGCCGCCCAGCTGGTAACCCAGCAGGGCATCCACTGATGTACCGAACAGGTCTGCCAGCCCCATCAGGGTAACAAGATCGGGGCTGGTGGTGCCGTTCTCTCATTTGGACACTGCCCCCACTGTTACGCCAATCGCCTCGGCAAGGTTTTCCTGCGTCAGGCTGTGGGCTTTGCGCTGGGTGCGGATATTTTGTGCAAGCATCAGTTTCATGGTCTATGCCCTCCCTTGTGTGCTTCCAGCATACCACGGCGCGGTGTGGCACACCATACCGTATTTCTCCATTCAGGAAAAATTTTATTTTACTTTCAGGAAAGTTTTATCCGCTTGCATCCCTATGGTATAATAAAGCTGCAATATTAAGGCAACACCGCACAATTCCCGCCTTACGGCTTAAGCATCGCTTCGGCGGCTGCCGCACCTCGCTCGCCGTATCGGCACTTAGAATTATGCGGTATTGCCTTAAATGAAAGGGATGGCACTACCATGACCAATGAAGTTTTGAATACCATGAAAACCCGCCGCAGCTGCCGCTGCTACCTGGACAAGATGCCGGAGCCGGAAGCACTGAACGCCGTGCTGGAAGCCGGCACCTGGGCCCCCACCGGCATGGGCCGCCAGAGCCCGGTGATTGTCTGCATACAGAACAAGGCCGACCGCGATACTTTGAGCAAGATGAACGCCGCCGTGATGGGCGGCAATGGCGACCCGTTCTATGGTGCGCCCTGCGTTGCCGTTGTGCTGGTGGATAAAACCATCCCCACCTGCGTGGAGGACGGCAGCCTGGTGATGGGCAACATGCTGAACGCCGCCGAGAGCGTGGGGCTTTCCGCCTGCTGGATCCACCGCGCAAAGGAAATGTTTGAAACCGCCGAGGGCCAGGCCCTGCTGAAAAAGTGGGGTGTGCCCAATGCCGAAAACCTGCGCGGCGTGGGCAACTGCATCCTGGGTTATGCTGCCGAGGGCGGCAAAAAGGCCCCTGCCCCGCGCAAAGAAAACTATGTGGTGCTTGTAAAGTGATGCAGAACGAGAAAAAGCTGGTTGTTTTGTTCCCCGGCTTTGGCTACGGGCCGGACAAACCGCTGCTGTATTATGCCGCCAAGGTTGCCCGCCGGCAGGGGTTGGACTGCATGGTGGTGCAGTACAGCCAGCTGTTCCCCCACGAGGAAACGCCGCAGGCCAGCGCCGCCAAAAGCTACCCCGGCGCCGCGCAGGACGCCATGACGCAGATCCCTGCCGGGTATGACCGGTACATCTGCATTGCCAAGAGCTTTGGCACGATGGTGGCCGCCGGTTGGGTAAAGGCCCACCCGGAATACCATGTGACCCTGCTGCAATTAACGCCCCTTGCGTGGGAGTATGCCCCGCTTTACGCCGGGATGCCCGCCTGGCACGCCACCGGCACTGCGGACCCGTTGGGCGGTGCCGCGCTGCGCCGTGCTTTGGAGGATGACCCCGCCATCACTACCTATTTTGTGGAGGGCGGCAACCATTCGCTGGACACGCCGGAGGATTACACCATTGGCCTTGAGGCGCTGAAAGACATTGTGAGAAAGTATGAAGAAGCGATGAGGTAAGTTAGGCGGGAGGAGTTTTCGTTTTTAATTAGCAATTAGGAATTGGAGATAAGGCAGGGCCCGGTGCATGGTTTAAGATGCACCGGGCCTTGTGTTTGTTTTGGAAAGAATAATTAAAAAAGAATAATGGCCACATTTTTCGTGATGTGCCGCGATTCTATTCGTAGGGGCGTATATTGTGCGCCCGTCGCCTTGCGGGTGGGTGATGGGGTGAGATATCCGGCACGGCCCGTTATTAAAGTTTCTGCTTCCTTCTTTTCAAAGAAGGAACAAAAACCCCCGTAAACTCATTCCACCTTCAAAATCGTCACGCTGACGGGGGCGAGTTCGATGGCATTGCGGCAGGCGGGGCCAAAAGGTTCGGCGGCGGCACGGGTACCATCGCACAGATAGCGCCAGCTCCCGGCAGGCAGGGCCGCCCACTGGCGGGTGCACTCCGGGTTATAATAAACGGCCAGTCGCCCTGGCAAGCTTTCGCCCTGGCGCTCTGGCACAAAGCCGATCAGCCACCCCGGCAGGGACAGAATGCAGGGTTCTGCATCCCCCGCCATACCGGAAAGCTCCGGATACGCCTTGCGGATTTCCAACAGTCCGTGATAATACTGCACCAGCTCCTCCAGCTGGGCGGCGCGTGTCCAATCCAGGCGGTTCAGCTCCAGCGGGCCGCGGTAGGTGTTGTGGTCGCCATGCTTGGTGCGGGCAAACTCTTCGCCCCCCTGCATGAACGGCAGACCCTGGCAGGTCAGGTAAATACCCGCCGCCATGCGGTTCTGGGCTAGCAGATCGGCATCCGGCGCGGCATAATCCCCGCGGCGGGCCACGCATTTCAGCTTATCCCACAGGGTATAGTTATCATGAGCCGAAACATACTGCACCACCTGGCCCGGCGCCTGGGGCATAAAATCCGCCTGGCCGCCGCGCCACGCCGGGATAGAATGCAGCACTTGATACCCACAGTGCATATCGCCGTTGATGTAGCCTGCGCTGCCCGCATTGAACACCCCGCCCTTGATGGCATCGCGGGTGTTATCGCAGAAAAATCCGATGCGGCTGTCCAGCAGGCCCGCCGCCTGTTTGTTGGCGGGGATCGCGCCGTGTTCCATGCGGGTGCTGCCGCCCTGCCACGGTTCACCGTACATGAGGATATCTTCGCCGCCGGGCAGGGCATCCAGTGCGGCGCGGATCGCGTTCATCGTGTCCACATCGTGCAGAGCCATCAGGTCAAAGCGGAACCCGTCAATATGGTACTCTTTGGCCCAGTACACGCAGGAATCCACCAGATACTTGCGCACCATCGTGCGCTCGCTGGCAAGGTCACATCCGCAGCCGGAGCCGTTGGTCAGGCTTCCGTTTTCCCACCGGCGGTTCCAGTAGCCGGGCACCGTGCGTTCCAGCCAGCTGTAGGAATAATAGGTATGATTGTACACCACATCCATCACCACGCCCAGCCCGGCGCTGTGCAGGGCCTGGATCATGGCGCGGCATTCCCGCACGCGCACCTCGCCGTGGAACGCATCGGTGGCATAGCTGCCCTCCGGCAGGTTATAATTCAGCGGGTCATACCCCCAGTTGTAGTCCTCGCCGCTCACTTCGTCCACCGTGGCAAAGTCAAAAATAGGCTGCAGCTGCACATGGGTCACACCCAGCCGCTTGAGGTAGTTCAGCCCGGTGGGGTGTACGCCGTCCCCGTTCAGGGTGGTGCCGTCCACCGTAAAGCCCATAAACTTGCCGCGGTAAGCCTGCGGCACGCCGCTGGCCGGGTCGGCGGTAAAATCCGCCACATGCACCTCCCACACGCTGCGGGCATGGGCGGGGATAGCCGGGCGTTCATCCTTCTGCCAGCCGTCCGGCACGGCGGCGGCCTGGTTCAGCACCATGCTGCGGGTGCCCCCTGCCCCGGCTGCGTGGGCGTATGGGTCCGCTGTAACGGTGGAGGTTCCATCCGGGAACTGCAGCTCATACTGGTAATACTGCCCGGCCAGGTCACCCGCCAGTTCCAGGTACCAGGTGCCGCCCTCACTGCGCTGCATGGCCAGGGTGCCAAGGTCGGCAGCTTCCGGCTCTGCGTCCGTGCCCGTAGCAAAGCGGTGCAGCGCCGCGCTGCACGCCGTGGGGGCCCACAGGCGGAATGCCGTAGCGCTGCTGTGCCACACTGCACCAAGGTCATTCCCGGCATAAACCGGCAGCTGAGATACCTGTGTTTCGTTCATGGGGATTCCTCCTACTGATATACCACAAAAAAGGCACAGCCTTTGCGGCTATGCCCAAAATGCTTACGCTATAATTTTAACAGGTCTGGTCCGCCAGTGCAAGGCTGAAATCAGCCGCGGTTTTCCATCGGCAGGTAATCTCTGGTTGCCATAACACTTTTGTACGCGGGGCGAATGATTTTATCCACATTGACCAGCTCTTCCATGCGGTGGGCGCTCCAACCGACCACACGAGCCACAGCGAACATGGGGGTATACAGTTCCACGGGGATGCCCAGCATGTTGTAGACAAAGCCGGAATAGAAGTCCACGTTGGTGGAAACGCCTTTATAGATATGGCGCTTTTCGGCAATCACCTGCGGGGCCAGGCGCTCCACCGTATTATAAAAGTCAAAGTCCGCCTTGCGGCCCTTGGCCATGGCCAGCTGCTGCACAAAGCTCTTGAACACCACCGCGCGCGGGTCCGACAGAGAGTAGACCGCATGGCCCATGCCGTACACAAGGCCCTTATGGTCAAAGGCCTCTTTATCTACAATTTTGCCGATGTAGGCGCGCATTTCGTCCTCATCGGTCACATCGGAAACATGGGCGCGGATATCGTCCATCATCTCCATGACCTTGATGTTCGCGCCGCCGTGCTTGGGGCCCTTCAGGCTGGAAAGCGCCGCTGCAATGACCGAGTAGGTATCCGCCCCCGAAGAAGTGACCACGCGGGTGGTGAAGGTGGAGTTATTGCCGCCGCCGTGCTCCATGTGCAGCAGAAGAGCAATATCCAGAACATGGGCTTCCAGCGGGGTATACTGCTGGTCGGGGCGCAGCATCTGCAGCAGGTTTTCTGCCGCCGAAAGCTCCGGCCGCGGGCGGTGGATGTACATGCTGCCGTCATTCAGGTAGTAATTATAGGCATGGTAGCCATACACCGCCAGCATGGGGAAGACACTGATCAGCTTGATGCACTGCTCCATCTGGGTCTGCAGGCTGTTATCCCCCACCGAATCATCATAAGAAGCCAGGGTCAGCACGCTGCGGGTCAGGCTGTTCATCAGATCCTTGCTGGGGGCTTTCATGATAACGTCCCGCACAAAGTTGCTGGGCAGGGCACGGCATTTGGTCAGGCAGTCGGTAAATTCATGCAGCTGCTGTTCATTGGGCAGATCGCCAAGCAGCAGCAGGTAGGCAACTTCCTCAAAGCCATAGCGCTTGCCGCGCAAACCACGGATCAGGTCATACACGTTATACCCGCGGTACCACAGCTTGCCATCGCAGGGGGTTTTAACGCCGTCACGCATTTCAAACGCATCAATGCGGGAAATATTGGTAATCCCGGCCAGCACACCGTTGCCGTCCTTATCGCGCAGGCCACGCTTTACACCGAACTCATCAAACAGGTTCGGATCAATGGCATCGTTATGCACACACAGTTCTGTAAACAGCTTGGCTTCTTTTTCGATTGCCGCATACTCACCCATGGTTTGTCCTCCTTTTACTTTTGAGACTTATCGTTGCATTATACAATGTATTAGATTATTATACACCGTGTTCAACGTCAAAAGGTGAAAAAAGCGTTAATTTTAATTAGGGTGTATCTGAAAAGTCGAAAATTTAGTCTATTTCTACAAACACAGCCGGATTTTGCGTTAA
>OJSK01002161.1_pt1 | contig 12105 bp, 9 predicted proteins | sample 1599461 | NCBI WGS metagenome assembly OJSK01 (sample SAMN04168658, study PRJEB22393) | human gut metagenome | biome: human gut microbiome; feature: stool | host: Homo sapiens | collected 2014-03-24 | reverse complement strand
TGCCGCACCTCGCTCGCCGTATCGGCACTTAGAATTATGCGGTATTGCCTTAAATAGAATCATATAAAGCAGCGCCCCGGCGGGACAAGATATCCCGCCGGGACAGTGTTTTTTATGGAAGAATGATTATACGCTTCAGATCACATTGTATTCTTTCAGCAGTTTTTCAATCTCGGTGCCCTCCAGCTTCTTCAAAGCTTCTTTCAGGGCCAGTTTCTGCACAACGTTCATCTCCATATCGGTGACCTTTTTGCCGTCGCGCAGTTTTACGGTGGCATCCAGCAGGTCACGGATATCATATACGCTGCCCCAGACCTCCGGTACGCCGCGGTCAACGTTCAGCAGGGTGTAAACCGCTTCCATGCCGGTGCGGATGGAATACTCGGTGGTAAAGATGGTATCGCGCTTGGTCTCGGCAAACTGGCCGATGAAAGCGAAATTCACAGCGCCTTCGGGCACAACATCCGGGCGGTCGCCGGCAGCGCGCGGCATAAAGAAAGCGTCGATATACGGCATCATGCAGGGCACGGTGTTGGCACTGTTGGCAGCCAGATCCTCGATCTGGTCAACTGGTACGCCAATGTGGTACAGCCATTCCTGGCAGATCTCCTCGCCGGTGCATTCGCGCATGGGCTTCTTGACGTAATCGCCGGGCTTATCACTGAACAGACTGTACACCCAAACGCAGAGCTGGTCCTTGGGCTGGTCGCGGAACTGCTGCTGGCGGTTCAGGGTCCAGCTGAGCAGCCAGCTGGAATCCTTGACGGAGACAATGCCGCCGGTGACGACCTTGCCGGTGAAGGGATCGCGCTTGCAGATCTTTTTGATATAGGGCACAATGCGCTGGTCCAGCGTGGTGATGGTGGCGCTCATCCAGTTGCTCAGCTCCGGGTCATAGCAGAACTTGTCCGGGTGGCCGAAGCTGGGGTCCTGGGCGGCGATCTTGCGCCACAGATCCCAGCCGCCGCCTTCTTTCAGATCAAACTTGAGGGGGGCAACGGTGGTCTGGCTGCCAATGGTGGAGTTTTCGACACAGCCGCCGTTGGTGATGAACACCAGGTCGTTCTCGGTCAGGTCAATGCACTCTTCGTGGCCGTCGCGCAGAGTATCAATGCGGGTGGCCTGCTTTTTGCCGTTGGCGCAGTCAAAGGCAACGTTGGTCACCTTGACGCCATAATGGAACTGCACGCCATAGCTTTCCAGGTACTTGACCATGGGCAGGATCATGGATTCATACTGGTTGTAGCGGGTAAAGCGCAGGGCGGTGAAATCCGGCAGACCGCCGATGTGGTGGATGTAGCGCTGAAGGTAGCGCTTCATCTCCAGGGCGCTGTGCCAGTTCTCAAAGGCGAACATGGTGCGCCAGTACAGCCAGAAGTTGGTGTTCAGGACTTCGTCATCAAAGAAGTCGGTGATCTTTTTATCGTACAACTGCTCGTCCGGGGTCATGAACAGCTTCAAAATCTCCATGGCACCCTTGTCAGACAGGCCGAACTTGCCATCGGTGTGGGCATCCTCGCCGCAGTTGACAGTGGCGCGGCACAGGCTGTAGTTGGGATCGTGTTTGTTCAGCCAGTAATACTCGTCCAGCACGGTGACGTTCTCATCCTCAATGGAGGGGATGGAGCGGAACAAATCCCACATGCACTCGAAGTGGTTGTCCATCTCACGGCCGCCGCGCATAACGTAACCGATGTCCTGGTACTTGTAGCCATCGCAGGCACCACCGGGGATGGGGTCCTTTTCCAGCACATGGATGTGCTCGCCCTTCATCTGGCCGTCACGCACCATAAAGCATGCGGCGGACAGCGCGGCCAGGCCGCTGCCGATAAGGTAGGCACTCTTGTGGTCAACGCCCTCCGGTTTTTCGGGACGGGCAAAAGCTTCATAGTTACCGCTGGAATAATACATAAAAAAGCCTCCTTGCGTTGGTTTTATTGTTTGCTGTTGTTTGTCTGGGGTGTTCCTTTTGGAATGTCTATAGTATAACCAGCGGAGGCAGGGTTCACAATCAGTAAAACAGCCGCCGTGATGAAATTTTTATCACGGCGGCTGTTTTGTATAAAATTTGAAGTTTTGGTTACAGGGGCGGGAAAACAGCGGAAGATGGTGGGGGCCATGGCGGCCTACATTCGTTTTTCGCAGATCGTGCATTTCATGGCTCGGCCCTTAACGCAAGATGTACATCAGCTTTTATCAATGCGGCATTTTTCCAACGCCTTGGTCACATCACCGTGAATCAGGGTGGAAAGCTGTTCCACCAGCTGGGCGGGGTCCTGACGCATATCGTTTTTGATCCAGTCCAGTGTCAGCCCCACAAAGGCGAACTTATAAAAGTTGGCGATAAACTCTTTATCCTCCGGGCGAACCGTCATACCGGCGGCGCGCTCCTCCACAACGCCCATCATCAGGTCATAAGTCAGGCGGTAGAGATAATTTTCCAGCTGTTCGCGGCTGATGGAACGGTAGACGCTGGTAAAAAACGCTTTGTCCTTCCGCAGGGCTTCCAGAATCTGCAAAAAGCCCTGCTGCCAGGTATCATAGGTTTTCTGCCCGGCCAGCGCGCGGGCAGCGTCCTCCTCGCAGCACCATTCCACAAGGTCGTAAATATCCTTAAAGTGGTAATAAAAGGTCATGCGGTTGACCCCGCAGTGGTCGGTCAAGTCGCTGACCGTGATTTTGTCCAGCGGTTTGTGGCGCAGCAGTTCCTTGAGCGAAGCTTCCAGTGCGCGCTTTGTCATCTGCGACATGGGTAGTCCCCTTTCCATGGGCGATATTGCTTGAACATCATAATATTTATTCTACCACAAGGATGTGAACTTTTCTTGGCAGGAATTTTATGCAAGTTCAAACATGCCGTTGTACAGCTGGTAGTATTCGCCCTTTTGGGCCAGCAGTTCATCATGGCTGCCGCGCTCCACAATGCCGCCGTGTTCCAGCACAATAATGGCGTTGGAATTGCGTACGGTGGAAAGCCGGTGGGCGATAACAAAGACGGTACGGCCCTCCATCAGGCGGTCCATACCTTTTTCAATCAGAGCTTCGGTGCGGGTATCGATGCTGGAGGTCGCTTCGTCCAAAATCAGCACCGGCGGGTCGGCCACAGCAGCGCGGGCAATGGCCAGCAGCTGGCGCTGGCCCTGGCTCAGGTTGGCACCATCGCCCGATACCATGGTGTTGTACCCCTGGGGCAGGCGCTCGATAAAGGAGTGCGCGTTGGCAATTTTTGCGGCGGCGATGATCTCTTCGTCGGTTGCATCCAGTTTGCCAAAGCGGATGTTATCCGCCACTGTGCCGGTGAACAGATGGGTGTCCTGCAGCACCACGCCAAGGCTGCGGCGCAGATCACTTTTGCGGATCTTGCGCACATCAATGCCGTCATAGGTGATGGTGCCGGAGGTGATATCATAAAAGCGGTTGATGAGGTTGGTAATCGTGGTTTTGCCCGCGCCGGTGGAACCGACAAAGGCGATCTTCTGCCCCGGTTTGGCGTACAGCGTAACATCATGCAGGGTGGTCTGGCCCGGAATGTAACCAAAGCTGACATCCCGGAACCGTACATCCCCGCGCAGGGGAACGAGAGGGGCGGCGGGGGCGGCACTGTCGCGCCAGGCCCACAGGCCGGTGCGGCGGCCGCCGGCGCTGGGCACAAGGGTGCCGTCCGCAGACTTTTCCACACGAACGATCTCGACGGTACCCTCATCGGTTTCCGGCTGTTCGTCAAGCACATTGAAAATGCGCTCGGCACCGGCAAGGGCGGCCAGCAGAAAGTTGCCCTGCTGGGTGAATTGGTTGATGGGCAAAGCAGACTGGCGCACAAACACCAGATAGCTGGCCAGGCTGCCCAGGCTGGACTGGCCGTTCATAACCATCAGCCCGCCCAGCACGGCAATGACCGCATAGTTGATGTAGGAGATGGAAACAACGGCGGGGATCATGGTGGCGGAATACCCCTGGGCACTGGTTCCGGCGCTTTGCAGGCGGGCGTTCAATGCCTGAAAACCTTCCAGGTTGGTCTGCTCATGGTTGAACACCTTGACCACCTTTTGCCCGGCGGCCATCTCCTCCACATAGCCTTCCAGATCGCCAAGAGCCTGCTGCTGACGGGCGTAGAAGAAACGGCTGCGGTTGGTGCTGAACCGGATGTACCAGAACATGACGGCGTACCCCACCACGACCAGCAGCGAAAGCCGCCAGTTGAGCACAAACAGCAGAACCAGCGTGCCCACCACCTGGATAAAGCTCTGGATCAGCAGAGCAAAGCTGTTGTTCAGCGCGTCCGAGATGGTGTCCACATCGTTGGTGAACAGGCTCATCAGTTCGCCGTTGCGGCGGGAGTCAAAAAAGGAGAGGGGCAGCGTTTGCAGGTGGGCAAACAGGTCCCGGCGGATATCATGCAAGACCTTCTGCGCGGCGCGCACCATGGTCTGGGTGTAGCCCAGGGTAGAAAGCGCGCCCACCGCGTAGATGGCGGCGGTCAGGGCAACACCGCGGACAAGGCCGGGAATGCTGCCGGTTTCCAGAATACCGTTGACCACCGGCTTGATCATGTAGGTACCCAGCAGGTTGGCGAGTGCGCTGACAGCGGTAAGCACCCCAACCAGCCCCAGCATGAACTTGTGGCGGCCCAGGTAGTTCAAAAATACCCGGATGGTGTTGCCAAAATGCTGCGGCTTTTTACCGCTGAATGCCTTTGCCATCCGCGTCATCTCCTTTCATCTGGGATGCATAAATTTCCTGGTAGATGGTGTCATTCGCCAGCAGCTCCTTGTGGGTGCCCACGGCGTGAACTTTGCCGTCATCCAGAATCACGATCATGTCAGCATCCATCACCGAGGTGATGCGCTGGGCAATGATGAGCTTGGTTACATCGGTCAGGGCGGCCAGCGCATGGCGGATCTTGCCCTCGGTGGCGGTATCCACGGCGCTGGTGGAATCGTCAAAAATCAGCACTTTGGGGTGCTTGAGCAGGGTGCGGGCAATGCAGAGCCGCTGCTTCTGCCCGCCGGAAACATTCACGCCGCCCTGGCCCATGTCGGTATCCAGGCCGTCTGGCATCCGCTCCAAAAATTCATCAGCGCAGGCGGCGCGGCAGGCGGCCCACAGGGTTTCGTCATCGGCGTTGGGATCACCCCAGCGCAGGTTGTCACGGATGGTGCCGGAGAACAGCAGGTTCTTCTGCAGCACAATGCCCACAGCATCCCGCAGGGCAGCAAGGTAATACCGGCGCACATCCTGCCCGCCGACCTTGACGGTGCCGGAGGTGGCATCGTACAGGCGGGGGATCAGCTGTACCAGCGTTGTTTTTGCCGCGCCGGTGCCGCCGATAATGCCCACCGTTGCCCCGGCGGGAATGTGAAGCGTAACGTCGGAAATGGCATCCCTGGCCGCAGCGGCGCTGTATTTGAAGCTGACGTCCACAAAATCAATGCTGCCGTCGGCAACGGCGGCAACGGGGTCAGCCGGGGTGGCCAGCGCGGGCTGCTCCTCCAGCACGGCACGGATGCGCCGGGCGCTGGTCAGGGAGCGGGTAAGCTGCAAAAACACGCCGGAGAACATCATGACCGAGTTGAGCACCTGCAGAACATAGCTCAAAAAGGCGGTCAGCTCGCCGACCGTCATCCGGTCGGTCAGAATAAAATTGCCGCCGTACCACATGATGCAGACAATGGCCGTGTACATAACGGCCTGGAACGCGGGCAGGTTGAGCACGGCATACCGGAAGGTGTTGGTGCTGGCGGCGGCCAGCTCGTCATTGACGGTTTCAAACTGCTCATTCTCGTAATCGCCGCGCACAAACGCTTTGATGGCGCGGATGGCGGTTAAGGCTTCCTGTACGCGGCCGTTCAGATGGTCCACAGCAGTCTGCTGGTGGTCATACAGCGGGCCGACTTTGGTTACGATCCAGGCCAGAATAGCGGCCAGGATGGGCGTTGTAATAAGGAAAACGATGGTCAGCTTGGCATTGAGCAAGAACGCCATGCCCAGCCCCATGAACAGCATGACCGGGCTGCGCACCAAAGGCCGCAGGCCGGTGGCCACGGCGTTGAGCATGACCGTGACATCGGTGGTCATGCGGGTAACGAGGGACGGGGTGGAAAAATGGTCCAAGTTGGCAAAGTCGAACTGCTGCAGCTTGCGGTACTCAGCTTCGCGCAGAGCAGCGGCAAAGCCGTTGGCGGCGCGGGCAGCGAACCTGGCGTACAGCAGGCCGGTGATCAGGGCCAGCACAGCGCAGATGATCATCTTGCTGCCCTGCAGCATAATGACCTGCATATCATGGCTGGGCACGCCCTGGTCCACCAGGTCAGACATCAGCATCGGAATGACCATTTCAAAAATACATTCCACAAAAACCAGCCCGACGGCAAGGAATAAATCCCGCCGGTAGGGCTTTAAGTAAGAAAAAACGTGTTTGAGATCCTGCATGTGATTCCAGCTTTCTTGAACGGGCAGCGGCCCGGATGATGAAATACTACCCTTATAATTATAATTCGCGGTGCGGGGCAGGTCAATCAAGAGCAGGCGACAGGTTGGATACAGCGTATACTTGCGCAGAAACGCAAAACAGGGTATACTAATATAATACATGGCAAGGCTGCGCAAAGCCCCCTGAAAGCTGAATTTACATTCCCGCCCATGCTGCGGCAGACTGGCGGCGCATGATGATAGAAAAGGAAAGTTGAGGCTGCATTTTTTATGAAAAAGGCATTGATCACCGGTGTTACCGGCCAGGATGGCTCTTATCTTTCAGAGTTTTTGATCGAGAAGGGCTATGATGTACATGGCATCATCCGTCGTTCTTCCGTTGACTACCGTGAACGCATTGCCCATCTGGAGGGCAACCCGCATTTCCACCTGCATTACGGCGATATGGGCGATTCGATGAGCTTGGTTGCTGTGATCGGCTCGGTGCGCCCGGACGAAATTTATAACCTGGCGGCCCAGAGCCATGTGCAGGTCAGCTTTGATGTTCCGGAGTTCACGGCCGATGTGGACGCTACCGGCGTGCTGCGCGTGCTGGAAGCCGTGCGCCTGTGCGGGCTGGCGGATACCTGCCGGGTGTACCAGGCTTCGACCTCGGAGCTGTACGGCAAGGTGGAGGAAGTGCCCCAGAACGAAAAAACGCCGTTCCATCCGTACAGCCCCTATGCGGTGGCCAAACAGTACGGTTTCTGGATCACCAAGGAGTACCGTGAAGCATATAACATGTTCTGCTGCTCCGGCATTCTGTTCAACCATGAATCCGAGCGCCGCGGCGAAACTTTTGTGACCCGCAAGATCACGCTGGCCGCCGCCCGCATCAGGCAGGGCAAGCAGGACAAGCTCTACCTGGGCAACCTGTCCAGCCTGCGCGACTGGGGCTATGCCAAGGACTATGTGGAGTGCATGTGGCTGATTTTGCAGAACGATAAGCCGGATGATTTTGTCATCGCCACCGGCGTGCAGCATTCCGTGCGGGAATTCTGCCAGCTGGCGTTCCACTATGTCGGTATTGAGCTGGAATTTGTTGGCGAGGGCATGAACGAAAAGGGCGTTGATAAGGCGACCGGCAAGGTGCTGATTGAGGTAAGCCCGGATTTCTACCGCCCCACCGATGTGGTCAACCTGTGGGGTGACCCCACCAAGGCACGCCAGGAACTGGGTTGGAACCCCACCAAGACCAGCTTTGAGGAACTGGTCAAGATCATGGTGGAGCATGACATGGAAAAAGTAGCTGTAGAGCGCGCAGAGGAAAACATCCGCTGCAACCTGGAAGAATACCTGGAAAAAGGCGTTGTAAAATAAGAAAGAAGGCCATTTGTTATGATGGAAAAGAACGCTAAGATCTATGTGGCAGGCCACCGCGGTATGGTAGGTTCCGCCATTGTGCGGGAACTGGAACGCCAGGGATATACCAATATCATTACCCGGACCCATAAAGAGCTGGACCTGTGCCGCCAGGATGCCGTGGAAGAATTTTTTGCCGCCGAAAAGCCCGAATATGTCTTTTTGGCCGCAGCCAAGGTGGGCGGCATTGTTGCCAACCAGAACGCTTTGGCGGACTTTATGTATGACAACATGACGCTGGAAATGAACGTGATTCATTCCGCATGGAAAAACGGCTGCAAAAAGCTGGAATTTTTGGGCTCCTCCTGCATTTACCCGCGCATGGCACCGCAGCCCATGAAGGAAAACTGCCTGCTGACCAGCGAGCTGGAAAAAACCAACGAAGCTTATGCTCTGGCTAAAATCAGCGGCCTGAAATACTGCGAGTTCCTGAACCGCCAGTATGGCACCGACTACATCAGCGTGATGCCCACCAACCTGTACGGCCCCAACGATAACTACCATCCCACCCACAGCCATGTGGTGCCCGCACTGATCCGCCGCTTCCATGAAGCAAAGGTCAACGGGGTGACCAGCGTGACCTGCTGGGGCGATGGCAGCCCGCTGCGCGAGTTTTTGTATGTGGACGATCTGGCAAACCTCTGCGTATTTTTGATGAACAACTACTCCGGCAACGAAACGGTGAACGCAGGCACCGGCAAGGAGCTGACCATCAAGGAACTGACCGAGCTGGTAGCCAAGGTTGTGGGCTATACCGGTGAGATTAAGTGGGATCCCACCAAACCCAACGGAACACCGCGCAAGCTGCTGGATGTTTCCAAGGCAACGGGCCTGGGCTGGACCTACAAGACCGAGCTGGAGGACGGCCTGCGCCTTGCCTATGAGGACTTTTTGAATAACCCCATGCGTGCTGAGCGCTGAGAAAGGCGAAACCATGATGAATATTGTGCTGCTTTCCGGCGGGTCCGGCAAGCGCCTGTGGCCGCTATCCAACGATATCCGTTCCAAGCAGTTCATTAAAATTTTCAAGTGCCCGGACGGAAGCTATGAATCCATGGTGCAGCGGGTGTACCGCCAGATCAAACAGGTAGACAAAGGGGCAACTGTGACCATTGCCACCAGCAAGACCCAGGTTTCCGCCATCCACAACCAGCTGGGGGAGGAAGTGGGCATTTCGGTGGAACCGTGCCGCCGCGATACCTTCCCCGCCATTGTGCTGGCAACAGCCTATCTGGCCGATGTGCAGGGCGTGGACCCGGAGGAGCCGGTGGTGGTCTGCCCGGTGGACCCCTATGTGGAGGATGACTACTTTGAGGCACTGAAAGCCTTGAGTGAGCAGGCTGCCAAAAGCGAAGCCAACCTGGTGCTGATGGGCATTGAGCCGACCTACCCCAGCGAAAAATACGGCTATATTATCCCCAAAAACAGCAGCGCCGTGAGCGATGTTGCAACCTTTAAGGAAAAGCCGGACGCCGAAACGGCAAAGGCTTACATCGCCCAGGGGGCGCTGTGGAACGGCGGCGTGTTTGCCTACAAGCTGCGCTATGTGCTGGATAAGGCCCATGAGCTGATCGACTTTACCGATTATAAGGACCTGTTTGATAAATATGCCGAGCTGAACAAAATCAGCTTTGACTATGCTGTGGTGGAAAAGGAACCCAAGATCCAGGTTATGCGGTTTGCAGGCCAGTGGAAGGACCTTGGTACCTGGAACACCCTGACTGAAGCGATGGGCGAGCCCAGCGTGGGCAAGGCCATGATGAACGATACCTGCACCAACGTGCATGTGGTGAACGAGCTGAACGTGCCGGTGCTGGCCATGGGCTTGCATGATGTGGTGATCTCTGCCAGCCCGGAGGGAATTCTGGTATCGGATAAAGAGCAGTCCAGCTACATCAAGCCCTATGTGGATAAGATCGACCAGCAGATCATGTTTGCCGAAAAATCCTGGGGCAGCTTCCGCGTATTGGATGTGGAGGACGAAAGCCTGACCATCAAGGTGACGCTGAACCCCGGCCACAGCATGAATTACCACAGCCACATGAACCGTGATGAGGTGTGGGTGGTGATTTCCGGCACAGGCCGCACCGTGGTGGACGGCGCGGAGCGCCCCGTGCATGTGGGCGATGTGGTGCAGATGCAGGCCGGCTGCCGCCATACCGTTCTGGCGGACAGCGAACTGCAGCTGATTGAAGTACAGCTGGGAAAAGAAATCAGCGTGCATGACAAACAGAAGTTCCCGCTGGAACAGGAAACAACAAGATAACACGAAGATACAGCAGAGCACCGTGAGCTGATGCCGATAAGGCAGCTTACGGTGCTTTTATGATGCTTCCTGTACTGCCAAAGAGACAAAATATCCGGCGGAGACGGCTTGTGAGATATTTCATATCATATACGGCATACGGCAAAATCTGAGTAAAGGCAATACCGCATAATTCTAAGTGCCGATACGGCGAGCGAGGTACGGCAGATGCTAAGCCAAAAGCGCAGATAATACTGGATGTCTTATCGAGCATTTTGGCAACGCAGATGCCGTGCCGCAGCCGCCGGAGCGGTGCTTAAGCCGCTAGGCGGGAATTGTGCGGTGTTGCCTAAAATCAAAACAAACAGGCCCGAACCTGCCTGCACCATTGCGGTGCCGGGGTTCGGGCCTGTTTGCTTGCTTGTAACTACACATTCCATGCGGCAGAGCAGCCAGGGAACGCTGCATGCCGCAAAAAGCTGAATTAGTGGATGAAGAGGCTCAGGATGCAGATGATGACGGAACCGAAAACGGGAACCAGGATGGAACCGATGGTCCAGGTCTTCAAGCTGGTCTTGATATCCATGCCGCTGAAGCTGGTAACCACGTGGAAGTAGCTATCGTTCAGGAAGGACGGGCACATGGAGGTCAGGCAGACTGCCAGGCCAGCCAGGTAGGGGTTGATGCCCAGGGTAACCAGCATGGGAGCGATGATGGCAGAACCGGTGATCATAGCGGTGGTGCCGGAGCCCTGCGGGAAGCGCATGATGGTGCCGATGAGCAGGGGAACCAGGATGCCGGGGATGCCGATTGCCACGATGCCGTTGGCCATCATGCCGGCAGCGCCGGTAGCCTTAACGACTGCGCCCAGGGCGCCGCCGCCGGCGGTGATCATAACGATGGGGCCTGCATCGCGCAGAGCGTCGTTCATCATGCCAACAACAGTCTTGTTATCCAGGTCCTTGGCCAGCAGGAATGCGCCCAGGCACAGGGAGATGAACAGAGCGATAACGGGGTTGCCGAGGAAGGTGATGATTTCGCCAACGATGGTGGCCTTGAAAGCGGTCTGGCTGACGAGGGTGTTAGCAAGGATCAGGAAGACGGGGAGCAGCAGGATGGTGAAGGACAGGCCGGCGCTGGGCAGCTTTTCGGTACTGAGCAGCTCGGTGAAGTCTTCATTTTCCAGCTCTTTGCCGGCCTTGATCTTGGCGTCGATCTTATCCAGAACCTTCAGCTGAGCTTCGGTGTACTTGCTGCGGTCGATCTCGTAAGGAACGACGAACTGCGGGTACTTGTTGCCGAACCAGCGGAACAGGAACACGGAGAAGACGAACAGGGGAATGGAGAACAGCAGACCGGCGATGATGAACATGCCAAGGTCAATGTTGATGCCTTCGTTCTGGAAGGTGCTGACAACAGCCAGAGGGCCGGGGGTGGGGGGAACCATGAAGTGGGTGATATACAGGCCCATGCCCAGGATGCCACCCAGACCGACCATGGATTTCTTGGTCAGACGGGAGAACTCTTTTGCCAGGGAGGACAGGATGACGAAGCCGGAGTCACAGAAGACCGGGATGGAAACAACAAAGCCGGTCAGGCCCAGAACAACGTCTGCGCGCTTAACGCCGACAAGCTTCAGAATGGTGATAGCCATACGCTTGGCAGCGCCGCTTTTTTCCAAAAAGATACCCATAATGCAGCCGAAGCCGATGACGATACCAATGCTTGTCATGGTACCGCCAAAGCCGCCGGTCACGGTGCTGATGGCAACGCTTAACAGGTTGCCGCCTTCATTGCCGGTGCCAACCAGCAGGTAGTTGCCGGAAAGAACAGCGATCAGGATAGCAGAAATAATCAGGGATGGGAACGCGTGCATTCTAGTGCAGATAACCAGAACCATCATGACGACAACGCCGATCAACATGGCTATGACTGGATTCATAAAAACATCTCCTTGCTTTTAACGTTTAGGCACCACCGCACAATTCCCGCCTTGCGGCTTAAGCACCGCTCCGGCAGCTGCGGCACGG
>OJSK01002140.1_pt1 | contig 12256 bp, 10 predicted proteins | sample 1599461 | NCBI WGS metagenome assembly OJSK01 (sample SAMN04168658, study PRJEB22393) | human gut metagenome | biome: human gut microbiome; feature: stool | host: Homo sapiens | collected 2014-03-24 | reverse complement strand
CTATAAAATCTCCCTTTAAAAATAAAAATCTGTTTGCCCAGGTAGTGTTTGCAAACAATGGGAAATTATGCAAGGCGCTGGAAAAGTCAGAGTATAAAAAAGGTTCATTTTTCATTTGCATCTTATTATTAGAATTTATCTTATTTTTTAATTTCTCCTCGGGTCAGATTTCCTGTTCCCTCGCGGTTTCCTTTATGGTATAATGGATAAAAGAATCTAAACACGGGGCGGTGACCAAATGGAGCTATCCTTTTTATACTCTCTGCAAGCCCTTCACAATCCGGCGCTGGACAAAGTTATGATTTTTTTTACCAATCTGGGAGAATACGGAGCAGTCTGGATTTTGACCGCCATACTTCTGCTGTGTTTTCAAAAGTATAGGCGGTATGGGGCTTTGATGCTGGTTTCCCTATTGGTTACCTTCCTGATCGGGGAAATCGGCCTAAAAAACCTGATTATGCGGGAACGGCCTTTAGTAGCTGATCCCACCGTACAGCAGCTGATCCCTCTCCCCTCCGGTTCTTCCTTTCCTTCCGGCCATACAGCCTCTTCCTTTACCGCTGCGTGGATTCTCTGGAAAGCCGACCGGAAATTTGGCGCCGCCGGATTAGCGCTGGCGGTATGCATTGGGTTTTCCAGACTTTACCTGTTTGTCCACTATCCAACCGACGTGCTGGGCGGAGCAGTGCTGGGAATTGCCTGCGCCCAGGGTATCTATCTCTTAGCGAAACGGTATATGAGAAAGAAGGCTTGTCAATGAAAACTGAGTTTTTGGGCACCTGCGACAGCGATAGCAGGTTCTTTTGCGTAGGCGGAAAGGATCTATACCAATACCGATGGAATTCTACCGGCCGCTGTGTCACGGTGCTTCATCCCGACACTAAGAGAACCTTTACCCTCTCCGTATACACAGTGGAACTAGATGGGGAGACATACTCCTTTGCCAGCGGCGCTTTCCCAGGTGGAAAAACCGCGTTTTATGAAATTTCGGATTAACAGCTTATGATAAGCATTTATAAAAAGCATAAAAACGGACAGGGTTTCCTGTCCGTTTTTGTGTTGCGAACTAGAAAACTCAGCCTTTTTCAGTATGATCAAAGATATTTTTTATGCATCCGCTTTGTGAAATTCCTTCAACTCCTTTCACATTTAATGGACAAGGCTTCCACTTTTTGCTATAATAGGGAACTAATTAAACATTTTACTTATTGTTGCCTGCGAGGTGACTTACTAATGAGAAAACCTGCCGCTATTGCGTTAAGCCTTACACTTGCCCCTTCCATTCTGTGCTGTTTCGATGGCTATTAATCCCAGGATGGGATGGCAATTGGAAAACTCGGGTAATTGTCAAGCGGCCATTGAAAAATCTTCATGTGAGTGCAATTCTAATTTGGAAGGTTACTGAACCAAGGAAAGGGCGTCTTTTGAATTTGAGCCGGAAGTAAGCGGCCAAACCTTATTTGGCTCTATTTCTTTAGACGGCACTGTAATGAATCCGGGACAAGATGTGGAAATTACCGTGGATCACCATGGAAGCTGCCAGAAGCCAGCCTCTTTCAGGACGAACCTTTGGCCCCCAAAAACCGCTCTTGTCTTCCCCCGCAAAAGAAACGGCTGCGCCGGATTCTTCCTGCGGGGGATTTCTATTTCCGTCTTAATTTTCTTTTTCGTAAATTAACTGGGCTTCCTCTACCAACGTCGAACCTAACCTATTCATCTATTCCATCTTTCTAATCATTTTATCTTCACTGATAGGAGGAGTTATGAGCATCTTTGGTTATATCCGTGTATCCACAAAAGAGCAAAATGAAGACCGCCAGCTGATCGCTCTGAAAGAGTACAATATTCCTCCCAGGAACCTGTACATAGAAAAGCAAAGCGGCAAGGATTTCAACCGCCCCGCTTATAAGCGTATGCTGCGCCGCCTTTCCTCTGGAGACCTTTTGATCATTAAATCTATTGACCGGTTAGGCCGTAATTACGAAGACATTATCGACCAATGGCGTATCATTACCAAAGACCATAAAGCTGATATCAAAGTACTTGATATGCCATTGCTGGACACCACCTATGGAAAGGACTTATTGGGCACCTTTATCGCGGATCTGGTGCTTCAAATCATGTCTTATACCGCTCAAATTGAGCGGGAAAATATCCGTCAGCGGCAGGCCGAGGGTATCGCCGCCGCTAAGGCAAAAGGGGTGCGATTCGGGCGACGGCCCTATGAGCTTCCTGAGGAATTTTGGGATTTGGCAGAGCAATGGGCCCAAGGAAAAATCTCAGTGACAGAGATCACCAAGCAGACCCATTTGGGCCGCAGCACCGTATACTGCAAAATGAAAGAGGCGGGATACCGTAAAACAGAAAAACCGACAGGATAGCAGAAGCTTATGCGCGAAAAAGAAGCTCCTCCAAACCTGCCGGCTTTTATTTATTTTACATTGATTTCATCGAGTTATTCAAAACGGCGGAAGCTGGACAGAAAGGCACTGTCAACCGCAGCCTTTCTGCTTTTATAGATTAAGGTTCCTTTTAAAGGTTCTATCAGCGATAGGGTGGTTTTTACGATTTTACCGCTTCCAGCACGGCGCCGCGGTTGCCGCTGGTAACCATAGCGGCGTATCTGGCCAAATAGCCTGTGGTAATCTTAGGCTCTCTAGGCTTCCAGGAAGCCTTACGTTTGGCCATCTCCCCGTCGCTGACTTTTACGTTGATAGCGTGGTTTACAATATCGATGGAGATAATATCCCCTTCCCTTACCAGCGCGATCGGTCCTCCCACCGCCGCCTCGGGAGAAACATGGCCGATGGCCGCTCCTCTGGTGGCGCCGCTGAAACGCCCGTCGGTAATCAGGGCCACGGTACTGCCAAGGCCCATCCCCATGATCGCGGAGGTGGGATTCAGCATTTCCCGCATTCCAGGACCGCCCTTGGGGCCCTCATAGCGGATCACCACTACATCGCCTTCCTGGATTTTGCCGCTGGTAATCGCCTCCATTGCGTCCTCCTCGCAGTCGAATACCCGAGCGGGGCCCTCGTGCCGCAGCATCTCCGGTGCTACCGCCGAACGCTTGACCACACAGGAATCCGGCGCCAAATTTCCTTTCAGCACAGCGATGCCGCCAGTCTTACTGTAAGGGTTCTCCACCGGACGGATCACCTCGGGATTGAGATTGACGCATCCCTGAATATTCTCCGCAACGGTTTTCCCGGTACAGGTCATCAGCTCCGTATGCAGTAAGCCAAGCTTGTTGATCTCGTTCATCACAGCATAAACACCGCCGGCCTCGTTTAAATCCTCCATATAGGTGGGACCAGCCGGCGCCAGGTGGCACAGGTTGGGTGTTTTCTCACTAATTTCATTGGCAATCTCTACATTTAAGCGGATTCCGCACTCATTGGCGATAGCCGGCAGATGCAGCATGGAGTTGGTGCTGCATCCCAAAGCCATATCCATGGTCAGAGCATTACGAAACGCTTCCTCGGTCATAATATCCCGAGGACGGATATTTCTGCGAAAAAGCTCCATCACCTGCATACCGGCCTCCTTGGCCAGCTGGATGCGCTGGGAATATACCGCGGGAATAGTGCCGTTGCCCCGCAGCCCCATACCCAGCACCTCGGTAAGGCAGTTCATGGAGTTCGCTGTATACATACCGGAGCATGACCCGCAGGTTGGGCAGGTTTTTTGCTCAAACTCGCTGAGCTTAGCCTCGTCAATGCGGCCGGCGGTAAATTCGCCTACCGCTTCTGAAATGCTGGAAAAGCTGGTTTTCCGGCCGTCTACTCGGCCGGCCAGCATCGGGCCGCCGGAGCAGACCACGGCGGGCACGTCCATGCGGACGGCGGCCATGACCATGCCGGGCACGATCTTGTCGCAGTTGGGGACCAGTACCAGACCGTCCAGCTGGTGGGCCATGAACATCGTCTCAACGCTGTCGCAGATCAGTTCACGGCTGGCGAGGGAGTATTTCATGCCCACATGGCCCATAGCGATGCCGTCGCAGACACCGATGGCGGGGATGAGGATGGGGGTGCCGCCTGCCATGCGCACGCCAGCCTTGACGGCATCGGCAATCTTATCCAGATGGGCGTGGCCGGGGACGATCTCGCTGTAGGCGGAAACGACGCCGATCAGCGGACGGTCCAGCTCCTCCGGCGTGTAGCCCAGCGCATAGAACAGGCTGCGGTTTGGTGCCCGCTCCGGGCCTTTTTTGACGTTATCGCTGTTCATAGGTTTTCTCCGTTTTCATATAAAATGCCTTCCCCCTGCGGGGGAAGGTGCCGCGAAGCGGCGGATGAGGGGAGGCCTTACGCCCGCCGCCCGTAAACGGGATGCTGCGGGAGCTCTGCCCTCATCCGGCCCTGCGGGGCCACCTTCCCCCTCGGGGGAAGGCTTAGAGCGTTATCTTACAATTACTTCTTCAGCCAGCTCATCATCTTGCGGAGCTCGGCACCGACCTTCTCGATGGGATGGTTGGCGGCGATGCGGCGCTGTGCGAGGAAGTGGGTCTTGCGGCCGCCCTTCGGGCTCATCTCGGTCAGGAACTCGGAGGCGAAGGTGCCGTCCTGGATCTCCTTCAGGACCTGCTTCATCTCCTTGCGGGTGTCCTCGGTGATGAGGCGCTTGCCGGTGCGGTAGTCGCCGTACTCGGCGGTGTTGGAGATGGAGTAGCGCATCTTGGAGAAGCCGCCCTCGTTGATCAGGTCAACGATCAGCTTCATCTCGTGGCAGGTCTCAAAGTAGGCCATCTCGGGGGCGTAGCCGGCCTCGACCAGCGTGTCGAAGCCAGCCTGGATCAGCTCGCAGACGCCGCCGCAGAGCACTGCCTGCTCACCGAACAGGTCGGTCTCGGTCTCCTCCTTGAAGGTCGTCTCGAGGATGCCGGCGCGGCCGGCACCGATGCCGGAGGCGTAGGCCAGGGCAATCTCCTTAGCCTTGCCGGTGTAGTCCTGCTCCACGCAGATCAGGGACGGGCAGCCCTCGCCCTCGGTGTACAGGCGGCGGACGATGTGGCCGGGGCCCTTGGGAGCAATCATGATGACGTCAACGTTCTTCGGCGGGGTGATGGTCTTGAAGTGGATGTTGAAGCCGTGGGCAAAGGCCAGTGCCTTGCCCTCGGTCATGTAGGGGGCAACCTGCGTGTTGTAGATGTCGGCGCACAGCTCGTCGGGAACCAGCATCATGACAACGTCACCGGCCTTGGCAGCCTCCTCGACCTCCATGACCTTGAAGTTCTCATGGGTGGCAGCGAACTCGGAGGCCTTCTCCCAGTGGGCAGAGCCCTTGCGCAGACCGACAACGACATTGACGCCGCTCTCGGCCAGGTTCTCGGAATGAGCGTGGCCCTGGGAGCCGAAGCCGATAACGGCAACGGTCTTGCCGTCGAGCACGCCGAGGTTGCAGTCGGAATCATAGTACTTGTTGATAGCCATGGTGGTGTCTCCTTTTTGTTGCTTTAAGTTTATATTTTTAAATTTTAATTGGGAAACGAAAATAAAAATCCGTAGGGGCGCATTCTATATGCGCCCGTGCAGTGCAGCCTACGGCGGGCGGATATGGAATCCGCCCCTACAGGCATTGAAAATTTACGAGCAGCTCAATGGCAATGCGTCCCCGGCAGGGGCAGCTGCGCCTCCCCGACCTCCTGCGCGAGCTTCTGCATGTGCTCGTGCTTGCCGCCGCGCTCCAGCGCGGTGACGCCGGTGCGGCAGAGCTCCAGAATGTTGTAGCCCTTGAACATGGTCAAAAAGGCGTCGATCTTATCCGGCTTGCCGGTCAGTTCAAGAATCATGCTGTCGGGCGACAGGTCGATGATCTTTGCCTTGTAAATGCTGGAAATCTCCCGCAGCTCGGCGCGGTTCTGGGTGTCGCACTCTACCTTTAAAAGCAGCAGCTCGCGCTGCAGGCTCTTGTCAGGGTCCAGCTCAAAGATCTGTCGGGTGACCTCAAGGCGCTCGGTCTGTAAAATCAGCTGGTTCAGCGCCTGTTCGGTGCCGCGCAGTGTGACCGTGATGCGGCTGACCGAGGGGTCATTCGTGGCGGATACCGTCAGGCTGTCGATGTTGAAGCCGCGGCGGCAGAACAGGCTGGAAATGCGCGCCAGAACGCCGTTGCTGTTGTCAACCAGCAGGCTGATGACCCGCCGGGTGTTGTTGTTCTGTTCCATGCGTGTCACCTCATTCCATGATGATGTCGTTGACGGTGCCGCCGCCGGGGATCATCGGCAGGACCTTTTCGTCCTTGCCGATGCGGCAGTCGATCCAACTCGGGCCCTTCTGCTTCATCGCGTCGGCGAACGCCGCCTTGAACTCGGCGGGTGTCGCAGCGCGGTAGCCTTTGGCCCCGAAGCCCTCGGCCAGCTTGACAAAGTCGGTCTTGCGGTGCGGGTCTGTGTCGGAGTAGCGCTTCTCGTAGAAGGTCGTCTGCCACTGGCGCACCATGCCGAGCACCTGATTGTTGAAAATTACCGTGATGATGGGCAGGTCGTAGCTGACGGCAGTGCAGGCCTCGTTCAGGTTCATGTGGAACGAGCCGTCGCCCGTCAGCATGACGACGCGGGCATCCCTGCCCAGCGCCATCTGTGCGCCGATGGCCGCACCGTAGCCGAAGCCCATTGTGCCCAGACCGCCGCTGGTCAGGAAGCCGCGGGATTTCGTGTGGTGCAGATACTGCGCCGCCCACATCTGGTGCTGGCCGACGTCGGTGACGTAAACGGCCTCGGGGCCTGCCTGATTGCAGATCTCATCAATGATCTGGTGCGGCTTCAGCTCGGTGTCGCTGTCCACAGGCTTGTAGTCGTTCTTCTGCCAGCCGCGGATCTGCTCCATCCAGAGCTTGTGCTCGGTCTTTTCGACGTAGGGCAGAATGGCCTGCAAAATGTAGCTGGCGTCGCCGGTCAGGCTTAAATCGACGTCCACATTCTTGCCCAGCTCGCTGGGGTCAATGTCGATCTGGATGATTTTCGCGCGCTTGGCGAAGCTGTCGGGGTTCAGCGCCACGCGGTCACTGAACCGTGTGCCCACGGCAATGACCAAATCGGCCTCGTCAATGGCTTTGTTGGCGGCGTAGCAGCCGTGCATACCCAGCAGTCCTAAGTTGTGCGGCTCACCGTAGCTGAGGACACCGGCGGCCATCAGGGTGTAGGTGGCGGGCATGCCGGTCTTTTCCAGCAAATCGCGCAGGGGCTGGCAGCCCGCCGCGCTGCGGACGCCGCCGCCGAAGTAGACAATCGGGCGCTCCGACGCGTTGATCATCTGAGCGGCCTTTTTGACGTCCTCCTCATTATACCGGGTCACGGTGCGGATGAGCTCGGGAGCCTTGGGGGTGAACTCACAGGAGGCAGCCGTGATGTCCTTGGGAATATCGACGAGGACGGGACCCTTGCGGCCCGACTGCGCAATGCGGAAGGCTGCACGCATCGTGTCGGCCAGGTCCTCGACCCGGCGCACCGTGTAGTTGTGCTTCGTGATGGGCATCGTGATGCCCTCAATGTAGGCCTCCTGGAAGGAGTCCTTGCCCAGCAGCGTTGTGGCGACGTTGCCGGTGAAAGCGACCATCGGCACGCTGTCCATGTAGGCTGTGGCAATGCCGGTGACGAGGTTCGTGGCACCGGGGCCGCTGGTGGCCAGCACAACGCCGGTGCGGCCCGTGGCGCGGGCGTAGCCGTCTGCCGCGTGGGACGCGCCCTGCTCATGGGCGGTCAGTACATGGCGGATGCGGTCCGAGTTTTTATAAAGTTCATCGTACAGATTCAGCACTGCGCCGCCGGGATAGCCGAACAGGGTGTCAACGCCCTGCTCGACCAGCACTTCGACGAAGATCTGTGAACCGGTCAATTTCATGTTTCTGCTCCTTCCTGGTTTTAGCACGGCCTGCCGGGGGTCTGTAGAGCGGGGTGACCTCAGCCCGCCGCAGCGGCCTCCCGTAAGAGGGGCAAAGGATAAAACAAAACAGGCTTTGCCCCTTGTATTCCAAGAGACAAAGCCTGTGTATAGCTCTGCGGTACCACTCTTATTGGGGCAGTGCCCCCACCTCATGGGCCTCCAACAAGGCCCGGCACTGTAACGGGTGCGCCCGTACCGCCCTACTGTGATTTCGGGTGGTCTGCTCCGGGATCAGTTCGCGGTCTGCTGCCCTGCTGCCTTGCACCAACCGGCAGCTCTCTGCAGGGTGCGGGACCGTTACTAACTTCCCGTCCACGCATTGTCTGAATGTGTGATAAACTATACCGTACTTTTGCAGATTTGTCAAGGCTTGTTTGAAAATTCTGCAACAAATCTTGCAACTTTTTGCTGCGGCGTTTATACTGGTGGTAAAGAGTGTATCTCTTGGGAAAGGAATATGAATATGCTTCGTAATGAATGGCTGGCCCATCTGGATGGGCTTGTGGTGTTCCGCGGCCTGCTGGCGGCGGAGCCGCTGCGCTCTCTGCACGCGGCGCTGGCGGCGGATGAGGACGCCCTGACGGGCGCTGTCGCCGCGTTTGAGGCGGCGCTGTTTGCCCGCGGCACCAACTGGACCGAGGCCCTGCTGGATGCCGTGCTCGAGGAGGAAAACCTCTGCCTGCGTGTGGCAGCCGGGCAGGATGCCGGGCCCGTGCTGGAGACTGCGCTGAACAGCGAGCTGGACTTTTTGCAGGCGCTTGGCCGTGCGCCGCTGGACGAGGTGTTCCCCGGTGCGGCAGTGTTCCTGCCGCGGTGGGAGACAACGCCCGACGCCGACTACCACGCGGCCTATGAGGCGCGCCGTGCAGCCATGGGCCAGAAGGGCTACGGCATGTTTGCCCGCCACCATGTCTTTGCGCTGGAGGACGGGCATCTGGTGCCGGTGCGCTACCCCGACCCGCAGCGTCTGAGCGAGCTGCCCGGCTACGAGCAGGAGCGCGAGAAGGTCATTGCCAACACCCGCGCCCTGCTGGAGGGCCGCCCGGCCAATAACGTGCTGCTCTACGGCGATGCGGGCACAGGCAAGTCCAGCACGGTCAAGGCAATTGCCAACGAGTTTGCGCCCGACGGCCTGCGCCTGATCGAGGTGAAGAAGAACCAGCTCTACCAGATCCCCGCCCTGATGGACGAGCTGGCTAAGAACCCGCTGAAATTCATCCTCTTTATTGATGACTTGAGCTTTGCCTCCAACGATGACAACTTTGCGGCGCTGAAGGCGATCCTGGAGGGCGGCGTCGGCGGGCGCAGCCATAATGTGGCGGTCTACGCCACAAGCAACCGCCGCCACCTCGTCAAGGAGACGATGGCGGACCGCAGCGGCGACGACCTGCACGCGATGGACACCCGGCAGGAGCTTATGAGCCTGTCGGCCCGGTTCGGCCTGACGGTGACGTTCCAGCAGCCTGACAAGGACCGCTATGACCGCATCCTGCTGGAGCTGGCGAAGCAGTACAATGTCCAGATGCCCAGCGACCAGCTCTTTATCAAGGGTGCCGCCTTTGCCCTGCGCGCCGGTGGCCGCAGCCCGCGCGTAGCCAAGCAGTTTGTGGAGCTGCTGGCGGCGGGCGTCAAGGTATAAAATTTCTCCGCCCCTACATAGCATAAGAATCAGGCGCGCTCCGTCACCAGCTTAAACCCTGCCTCCGTCAGCTTTTGCTTAATGGTCTCGAGCTGCGCGGCATCTCGCGTTTCGAGGCCGAGCTTCAGGAAGCAGCTCGTGATGGCCATGTTCGCATCGCTGCGGTCATGGTGGACGCTGACGACGTTCGCACCGCAGGCGGAGACAATGTCGCTGACCAGGCTCAGCTGGCCGGGCTTGTCCTCCAGCGCGATCATCAGGTTCGTCTTGCGCCCGCTCATAACAAGGCCGCGGGTGATGACGCGGGACAGAATGTTCACGTCGATGTTGCCGCCGGAGATCAGGCAGACCGTTTTCTTGCCCGCCAGCGGCAGCTTGCCGAACAGTGCGGCGGCCACCGGCGTGGCACCTGCGCCCTCGGCGACGAGCTTCTGGTTCTCCATCAGCGCCAGAATGGCCGCGGCGATCTCGTCCTCGCTGACCGTAACGATCTCGTCCACGTACTGGCTGACCATGTCGAACGTCGTCTCGCCGGGCGTCTTGACCGCAATGCCGTCGGCAAAGGTCACGGCGCTGTCCAGCGTTTCATATTTGTGGTCGTGGAAGGCGTGCTCCATGCTGGGCGCACCAGCGGCCTGCACGCCGTAGATCTTTACCTCGGGGCGCAGGCTCTTGATGGCGAACGCCACGCCGGAGATCAGACCGCCGCCGCCGATAGGCACGATGACCGCGTCCACATCGGGCAGTTGGTCGAGGATTTCGAGACCAATCGTTCCCTGCCCTGCGATGACCAGCTCGTCATCATAAGGATGAATGAAGGTCATGCCGGTCTGCTCCTGCAGCTCCACGGCGCGGTCATGCGCGTCGTCGTAGGTGCCCTTGACCAGCTCGACCTCGGCACCGAGGCGCTTTGTGCTCTCTACCTTCATAATAGGGGCACCGTCCGGCATACAGACAACGCTTTTGATGCCCATGCGGGTCGCGGCCAGCGCCACGCCCTGCGCATGGTTGCCCGCCGAGCAGGCAATGACGCCCTTCGCACGCTCCTCCGCGGACAGCTGACTGATTTTGTAGTACGCGCCGCGGACCTTGAAGCTGCCTGTAACCTGCAAATTTTCGGTTTTCAGGTACAGATCGGTGCCGGGGCACAGGCGTGTGGCGGCGATCAGGTCGGTCTTGCGGGCAACCTGCTTCAAGACGAACTTAGCATGGTAGATTTTATCCAGTGTAAGCATGGGCTGTTCCCTCTCTGTTTGACAATAGTCGGGCCCGACCCGGGCTTGCCGGATCGGGCCGGGCCGCGCCGTTGCGGCCGAGACACTGACATGAGTATAGTTGAAATTTGCTAATTTGTAAAGTGAAAAATATTCATCGTTAAATTGTACAAGAATAATAATCGAGAATTGTACAATTCTACCACTATGTTGTGGACGCAGAATGCTGTATAATAGATGTAAAGATAGCAAAATATGTTTGCTTTTTAACAATCACCTTTATGAGGAGGCAATTTCCCGTATGGATATCCGTTATTCCTGCAACCAGCGTGATTTCAAGCGCTACACCACCGAGGAGACCCGCAACGAAATGCTCATCACCGGCCTGTACAAGGCAGATGAGATGGTCGCCGTCTACAGCCACGTGGATCGCATGGTCACGCTGGGCTGCATGCCTGTGCACGAGGAGGTCTCCATCGACAAGGGCATTGATGTATGGGCCAACTTCGGCACCCACTACTTCCTGGAGCGCCGCGAGATCGGCATCTTCAACATTGGTGACGGTGCCGGCACGGTCACGGCGGATGGCAAGGAGTATCACCTGAACTACAAGGACTGCCTGTACCTGACCAAGGGCAACCAGAAGGTCACCTTCAAGAGCGACGACCCGGAGCATCCGGCCAAGTTCTACATGGTCTCTGCCCCGGCCCATTGCAGCTATGAGAACAAGCTCATCACCATCGAGCAGGCCGCCAAGCGCCCGCTGGGCAGCGTCGAGACCTGCAACAAGCGCACGATCAACCAGTTCATCCATCCCAGCGTGCTCAAGACCTGCCAGCTGTCCATGGGTATGACCGCTCTGGAGCCCGGCAGCAACTGGAACACCATGCCCAGCCACACCCATGAGCGCCGCATGGAGATCTACACCTACTTTGAGGTCCCCGAGGGTCAGGTCGTTTTCCACATGTGCGGTGAGCCCACCGAGACCCGCCATATTGTCATGCACAACTATGACGCAGTCATCAGCCCGTCCTGGAGCATCCACAGCGGCGTAGGTACATCGAATTACACCTTTATCTGGGCCATGGGCGGCGAGAACATGGAGTTCGATGATATGGATAATATCGCCACAACTGATTTGCGCTGACCGCAAGAAACGCACATATTTTGTGCTGACTTGCGCAAGATATGCGCAACTATTTACTTTAATTCTCGTGCCCCAGTAATGGGCGCTGGAATATATGACTGTTACAAACTTAGGAGGTTTTGCATCATGTCTGTTTGCACCCCGAAATCCTTCGACCTGACCGGTAAAGTCGCCCTCGTCACCGGCGCTTCCTATGGCATCGGCTTTGCCATTGCCACCGCTATGGCCAATTGCGGCGCCAAGATCGTCTTTAACGACATCAAGCAGGAGCTGGTCGACAAGGGCCTGGCCGCCTACAAGGAAGCCGGCATCGAAGCCCACGGCTATGTCTGCGACGTCACCAACGAGGACGCCGTCAATGATATGGTCA